>OLSM01000129.1_pt1 | contig 77188 bp, 65 predicted proteins | sample 1672721 | NCBI WGS metagenome assembly OLSM01 (sample SAMEA3136717, study PRJEB25190) | human gut metagenome
CGAGGTTCTTGCTCGTTGCTTTCACTACTTCTATGTATGGCGACAGCCATGACCGCGGAAACACCGCAGGTGGTTTCGAGGTTCTTGCTCGTTGCTTTCACTACTTCTTATGTATGGCGACAGCCATGACCGCGGAAACACCGCAGATGGTTTCGAGGTTCTTGCTCGTTGCTTTCACTACTTCTATGTATGGCGACAGCCATGACCGAGGAAACTTTTCCCACTACTCAAGCACCTGCTCTTTTCCGTCAACTTCCGCAAAGAAACATGCCTCTCCCACTTCCATCTTTGCCTGCCCGGAAGTTCCTTCTGTAATCTCCGCCTGCACCGGCGCCAGCTGCTCATCGGACAGTAGCACTTCCAGCACAACCTGATCCGTATACTGCGTATCCAGAATCTGAATTCCGCTCTCTCCTAATATGTACTGGATTTTACCAAGTCCGGTATAATCCGTTGTAATCTGAAGTTTAGATCCTGAAATTCTGGTTACAATCTGGGAAGAAGCCAGTCCTGCCTGCACCGAAGACGAATATGCCCGTACCAGTCCTCCTGTTCCAAGAAGTGTTCCTCCGAAATATCTTGTAACAACTACTACAACCTGATGAAGTCCCGCACCAGTCAGCACATCCAGCATCGGTTTACCGGCTGTACCATTCGGCTCCCCATCATCACTGCACCGCATCAGCTCCTGCTGCTCTCCAACAATATAGGCAAAACAATTGTGTCTGGCATTCCAGTATTTTTTCTTTGTAGCTTCGATAAAAGCAAGCGCTTCCTCTTCTGTCTTCACCGGACTTACAGTTGCAATAAAACGAGATTTCTTTTCTACAATTTCGGCTTCACCGCCGGTATATACAATTTTATATTCTAATGCCATTATTTTTGTTCCTTTCTTTCCTGCACGAGCTGATGATACTTTCCTTTTACATCAGACAGTCACTCATGATAAAACAGCCCGAAAAATACACTTACTTATTATAATACCGAATTTCTTAAGATTTTCCTACCAAAATATGAAGTTTTCATTTTTTTCTTTATTTCAAAGACTATCTTTGCTATAATGACGTGGTATGAAGGAGGCAAAAACTCATGAATTATGGTAAAAGAAAGGCTGCCAGGCAGCAGAAACGAATAACATCCAAATCTGCCATGCAAGGGAAACGCGTCGGCGTCCGCCTGTTCAAAGCTTTGCTGCTCTGTATTGTGCTGGTCGGAGTGATTGGTATCATCGGCGGCGGATTATTTGTAAAACGTATCATAAACAATGCGCCTGAGGTATCCCCTTCCGATGTCAAACCGCAGGGATTTACAACTTTTGTTTATGCAGATGACGGTAAAACGGAAACACACCGTTTTGTAGCTTCCGGTTCAAACCGTGTTTACAAAACAATTGATGATATTCCGGATAATCTGGCTCACGCATTTGTTGCAATTGAGGATGAACGTTTTTACAAACATAATGGTATCGACTTACAGGGTATCGCCCGTGCAGCAGTTTCCACACTGACCGGTTCCGAACAGGGTGCCAGTACACTGACACAGCAGCTCATCAAGAATAATGTTTTCCCGAACTTTGTAGACGAGAAGACATTTGCAGACAAATTAGAGCGTAAGTTCCAGGAGCAGTATCTTGCTTTACAGATTGAGAAGCAGATGAGCAAGAATGAGATTCTGGAAAGTTATATGAATACGATCAACCTTGGACAGAACTGTCTTGGTGTACAGTCCGCATCCATGCGTTATTTTGGAAAAGATGTGTCCAAGCTTACATTATCTGAATGTGCGGTTATTGCCGGGATCACTCAGAATCCATCCGGCTACAATCCGGTAACACATCCGGATGCCAATGCCAAGAGACGAGACAACGTTCTGAAAAACATGCTTGAACAGGGTTATATTTCAAAAAAAGAATATAACAAGGCAAAGAAAGACAAAGTTTATGCACGTATTCAGAAAGCCAACAAGAAAAACAGTGATAATAATAACGCTGCCAGCTATTTTGTAGATGCACTTTCTGACCAGGTTATCCACGATCTGAAAGAACAGCTCGGATACACAGATGCACAGGCATACAATGCTCTCTACAGTGGCGGCTTAAGCATCTATTCTACTCAAAACAAAAAGATGCAGAAGATCTGTGATGAAGAGATGAACAAAGACTCTAACTATCCCGGACTTAAGGAATACGGTCTGGATTATGCCCTTACCGTAACCCGTGCTGACGGTTCTGTTAAGAATTACAGCTCTGGCCATGTAAAAAAATACGTCCAGAAGAAATACGGCAAATCACAGGGGCTTTTATACTCCAGCAAAGAAGAAGCCAAGCGTATGGTAAAAGAATGGAAGAAGACCATCGCCAAAAAAGGAGACAAATATAACGAAGTAATGAACATTACTCCACAGCCTCAGGCCTCCGTTACTCTGATGGATCAGAGCAACGGCGAGATCAAAGCTATGGTAGGTGGACGTGGTGCCAAAGGATCCAGCCTCAGTCTGAACCGTGCTTACAAGGGTGCAAAACGTCAGCCTGGATCTACATTCAAGGTTCTGGCAGCTTATGCACCTGCAATTGATGCATGTGGCAAGACACTTTCTTCTACCGTTGTTGATGAGCCTTACAGTTATAAAAATGGCAAAAGCGTGCGAAATGCCAGCCGTTCTTACAAAGGAACTGTTACTTATCGTACTGCTATCGCCAATTCCATCAATGTCTGCGCAGTCAAGGTCAGTGATGAGATCACACAACAGCTGGGCTATGAATACTGTAAAGACAAATTTGGAATCAGTACACTTGTTAAGAACAAAGAAATCAACGGAAAGATCTTCAGTGATGTTAACCAGACACTTGCACTTGGTGGTATCACAGAAGGTGTTTACAACTATCAGCTCTGCGCTGCATATGCTTCCATTGCTAACGGCGGTGAATATAACACACCTACCCTTTACACGAAAATCGTAGATCATGATGGGAATGTTCTGTTAGAGAATCCTGGTTCATCCCACAGAGCAGTCAAAAAAAGCACTGCTTCTCTTCTTACAAGCGCATTACAAAGTGTTGTTAAAGAAGGTACAGGACGTTCCTGCCAGTTAGACAATATGGCAACTGCCGGTAAAACCGGTACAACAACTTCCAACAAGGACTTATGGTTCTGTGGCTTCACTCCTTATTACACCTGTGCAGTATGGGGTGGATATGATGACAACAAGGAATGCGGCTATGACACAAGCTTTCGTTTCCGTCTCTGGAAAGGAATTATGAGCCGTATCCATGAGAATCTTGAATCAAAAGATTTTGATACAAACGCAGGACTGGAAAAAGTATCTGTCTGTAGCATTACTGGTAAGCTTCCGCGTTCCGGATGTCCGACCGAGACAGAATACTTCACGGAAGACACCGTACCTACAGAGACCTGTCCGGGACATTCCAGCTACGACAGTGGATCCAATTATAACAATGATAATAACAGCAATAACGGTAACACCGGTGATACGAACAATGGTAATACCGGCAACAACTCTGGCGGTAATACTGGCGGTAACTCTGGCGGTAATACTGGCGGTAATACTGGCGGTAACTCTGGCGGCAACTCCGGTGGCAACTCTGGCGGTAACTCTGGTGGCAACTCTGGCGGTAATACCGGTGGCAACTCTGGCGGTAATACCGGTGGCAACACTGGTGGCAATACTGGCGGTAATACCGGTGGCAACTCTGGCGGTAATACCGGTGGCAACTCTGGTGACAGCACTGGTGGCGGCACTGGTGGCGGCACCGGCGGACATGGTAATTAATCATCAATAAATGAATAGTAAAAAAGCATTGGGTTTGTAGAACCGAATGCTTTTTCATTTGCTCAGCTATTTTTTTATTTTATGATCTCTGCAATTTTAATTCTGCAATTTTAGTCAAAGATTAGTTTTGCAGCTCCGCATATTCCTGCATCATTTCCTAATTCTGCAAGTTTAAACTGTACATCCTGATTTGCAAAGAATGCATTTGCTCTGTAGTTCTTGACAATATAGTCAAGAAGGATCTCTCCTGCCTTTGATACACCTCCACCAATTACGATTACTGCCGGATCAACAACAACTGCAATGTTAGCAAGTGCATGTCCAAGATATTTTCCAAATTCTTCTACAATCTCTTCTGCAACTTCATCCTGTGCCTTTAATGCATCAAATACTGCTTTTGCATCTACATGTTCCTGACTGCGTAACAGGCTGGACTTTGCATCCTTTGCGAGACGCAGTGCTGCAAGTCTTGCAATACCTGTAGCGGAAGCATACTGCTCCAGGCATCCTTTTTTTCCACAGCCACAGGTTTCTGTCTCTGTTTCATTCACACAGATATGACCGATCTCCCCACCGGCACCATTCGTACCAACCAGAGGATGTCCTTCCAGGATTACGCCACCGCCTACACCTGTTCCCAGCGTAACCATGACGATATTCTTCTCACCTTTTCCAGCCCCAAGCCACATCTCGCCAAGGGCTGCTACATTGGCATCATTTCCCAGTCTGACTTTCAGACCGGTCAGCTCTTCCATTTCTTTTTTAACTTCCTTATAACCCCATCCGAGATTCGCTGTATTCTGTACAATACCCACTTCCGTCACCGGAGCCGGAACACCGATTCCTACTCCTTCGATCTGATCCTTTGCAATCTTCTTTTTCTCACAAAGTTCCTCTATAGAAGCGGCAACATCCGGAAGGATCGCAGCGCCTTCGTTTTCTGTGTGGGATGGAATCTCCCATTTTTCCAGAAGTACACCATCGATCTGGAACAATCCCATCTTCACAGTTGTTCCGCCAATATCTACACCAAAACAATATTTCATAATTATTCTCCCTGTTTCTTAGCCATATTTTCCTGCACACGTTTGTATAATTCCTGTGCAGCATTATATCCCATACTTTTCTGTCTGTGGTTGATTGCCGCAGTCTCAACAATGATAGCGAGATTACGTCCCGGACGGATCGGTAACTGATGACATACAACTTTATTGCCAAGAAATTCTGTATATTCTTCTTCCAGTCCCAGTCTGTCATATTCTTTATCACGATTCCAATCTTCTAATGTGATAACAAGATCGATATTCTGTGTCTCTCTTACACTCTGTACACCAAACAGCATCTTCACATCTACAATGCCGATTCCTCTTAACTCAATAAAATGTCTCGTAATATCCGGCGCCTTACCTACCAGTGTATCATCACTGACCTTGCGGATTTCTACAACGTCATCGCTTACAAGACGATGTCCACGCTTGATCAGCTCAAGCGCCGCCTCACTCTTACCGATTCCACTCTCTCCCATGATCAGCACACCGACACCATATACATCAACAAGTACACCATGAATCGAAATGCAAGGCGCCAGTTCTACATTTAACCAGCGGATGATCTCAGCCGTAAATGTAGATGTATTGACCCCTGTAGAAAATACCGGAATATTTGCCTTATTTGCTTTCTCAAGAAGCATTGGTTCCGGTTTTAAACCACGGCAGTATACAATACACGGAATCTCATAAGACAATAACATGTCATAGATTTTCTCTTTTTTCTCTTCTTCTATATTCTGAAGATATGTGTATTCTACATATCCGATAATCTGCACACGTTCTGATGCAAAATGTTCGAAAAATCCAGTAAGCTGCAATGCCGGACGGTTTACATCCGGAACGGAAACTCCTGTTTTTGTATAATCTACATCCGGAGTCAGATTCTTTAGGTCAAACCGCTCTACAATCTGACTTAATTTCACTTGATTTACCATACTGTTTCCTCCACCCTTTCTTTCCAGTATTTCTTAATTGTGCAAAAAATAACACACAATATTATATCATATCAATGAAAGAATTTGTATACATCTTCTGCTGATTTTTTATTCATTGATGGCAGTTTCTGAAGCTCTTCTACAGATGCTTGTTTTATTGCATCTATATTTTCAAAATGCTTCATCAGTTCTTTTCTTCTTGCCGGCCCTACTCCCGGAATGTCGTCCAGAATCGAATGTACCTGTCCTTTTCCTCTCAGTTGTCTGTGGAAGGTAATAGCAAAACGGTGTGCTTCATCCTGAATTCTGGTGATCAGCCGGAATGCTTCTGAATGTATGTCGATCGGAAGCTCCACATTTTTATAATACAGCCCTCTTGTGCGGTGATGATCGTCTTTTACCATTCCACATACCGGGATCGAAATGTCAAGTTTTTGCAATACCTCTTCTGCAATATTTACCTGTCCGCGTCCACCATCCATCAGTATAAGATCTGGAAATACCGTAAATCCTCCCAGCTCTTTTCCTTCTTCCTGTTCTCTGAGACCATGGGTAAATCTGCGCGTCAGCACCTCTTCCATACTGGCATAATCATCCGGTCCCTGTACGTTCTTGATACGGAACTTACGGTAATCGTTTTTCTTTGGCTTGCCCCGCTCGTACACAACCATGGAGCCTACCGAAGCAAAACCACTTGTATTGGAAATATCAAATGCCTCCATTCTGGAAATGCCTGACAGTCCGAGTATTTTTTCCAACTCTTTGACAGCTCCGATCGTCCGTCCTTCTTCTCTTTTCAGCCGTTCCTTGTCCTTTTGTAATACCATGGCGGCATTCTTTTCAGCCAATTCAACAAGTTTCTCTTTCTGCCCTTTTTTCGGAATGATCAGGTGGACTCTCCGTTCCTTTTTCTTGCTCAGCCACTCTTCCAGAAGTTCCTGGTCTTCCACTTCCTGCGGAAGCATAAGCTGCGAAGGAATATACGGTGTTCCTGCATAAAATTGTTTGATAAAGCTGGTCAGTGTTTCTTTTTCTGTCTCTCCCGGCGCTGTTTTTAAATAAAAATGATCTCTTCCGATCAGTCTGCCTCCACGGATAAAAAAAACCTGCACGACCGCATCTGCATATTCTGTCGCCATAGCAATAACGTCTCTGTCTTCTCCTGCTGTGTCCGTGATCTTCTGCTTCTGCGCAATCTTCTGCACACTGAACAATAGCTCCCTGTATTCTGCTGCCTTCTCAAATTCCAGTACTTCTGCCGCATCCTGCATCTGTTTTTCCAATCTCTTTAATATAATGTCATAATTCCCATTCAGAAAATGCAGTACCTCCTGCACGGACTTCTGATACGCTTCCTGGCTTATATATCCCTGACAGGGCGCATCGCACTGATGAATGTGATAATTCAGGCATGGGCGTTCTTTTCCCGTATCCCTTGGCAGTTTACGATTGCAGCTCCGGATATGATATAATTTGCGGATCAGTTCGATCGTATCTTTTACTGCACCGGCACTTGTATATGGTCCAAAATATTTCGCTTTGTCTTTTATCATCTTTCGCGCCAGCATTATTCTTGGATATGCTTCATCCGCTGTCACTTTGATAAATGGATACGCCTTATCATCCATAAGCATCGTATTATACTTTGGATGGTGTTCCTTGATCAGATTACATTCCAGAACAAGCGCTTCCAGTTCAGAATCCGTAACGATATACTCAAATCTCCGGATATGCGTTACCATCTGCTCAATCTTTGCGCCTTTATTCCTGCTGCTCTGGAAATACTGACGCACCCGATTTTTAAGGCTGATCGCTTTTCCGACATATATGATCATATCTGTCTCATCATGCATGATATATACTCCCGGTTTTCCCGGAAGTTTTTTTAACTCTTCAGGTATATCAAACATTTGTCTTCCCTTTCTTTTTCTGATTCACATCGTAATTATTGTATCGGAAAAAAGGTCTGTAAGCAAGGTCTTGCAGAAGGCTTTTCATTATAACAGAAATCATATTTTCTCTATGCAAGCAAAAAAGAGTACGCAGATAAGAAAAATGGAGCAGGTAAAATCTGCCCCATTTTGTATACTTACAATCTCTTATACTTCTTTCATTGCAATTCGTTCTTCGCCAGATGCCTTCTTCTCTTCCGGATCGGTTCCTTCCACTTCATGTAATATCTGCATAAATTCCTTACCTGTAATGGTCTCTTTCTCGATCAGGAATGCAGCAATCTTATCCAACGTTTCTCTGTGTGCCTGTAATAATGTCTTCGCCTGCTCGTAGGCCTCTTTTAGCATCTTCATGACTTCTTTGTCAATCTCAGATTCTGTCTCTGCTCCACAGTTGGAAACCGGTCTTCCGTTCAGGTATCTGTTCTGTACCGATTCCAGTCCGATCAGTCCGAACTTCTCACTCATACCATACTGCGTGATCATCGCTCTTGCTACCTGTGTTGCTTTCTCGATATCGTTTGAAGCACCTGTCGTAACCGTATCAAATACAATCTCTTCTGCAGCACGTCCGGCAAGCATACCAACTAACATTGCTTCCAGTTCTTTCTTCGTATTCAAATACTTCTCTTCCTCCGGAGTCTGCATAACATAACCGAGTGCTCCCATCGTACGTGGTACGATTGTAATCTTCTGTACCGGCTCTGCATCCTTCTGAAGTGCGCTCACCAATGCATGTCCGACTTCGTGGTAGGAAACGATTCTTCGTTCCTCCTGACTCATAATACGGTCTTTCTTCTCCTTGCCGACCAGTACAACTTCTACAGCCTCAAACAGATCTGCCTGCGATACCGCATGTCTGCCATGTTTGACTGCATTAATCGCAGCTTCATTGATCATATTGGCAAGATCTGATCCGACAGCACCGGAAGTTGCCAGTGCGATCTCTTCCAGATCAACCGTCTCATCCATACGGACATCTTTGGAATGAACCTTTAATACTTCCACACGTCCTTTTAAATCAGGTTTTTCAACAATGATACGTCTGTCAAAACGTCCCGGTCTTAACAGCGCCGGATCCAAGATCTCCGGACGGTTCGTTGCCGCCAACAGAACAAGTCCTTTATTGCTCTCAAATCCATCCATCTCTGCAAGGAGCTGGTTCAGTGTCTGTTCTCTCTCATCGTTACTTCCCATCTGGTTGTCACGGCTCTTACCGATTGCATCGATCTCATCAATGAAAATGATACACGGTGCCATCTGCTGTGCCTGTTTGAACAGATCTCGTACACGGGAAGCTCCAACACCCACATACATCTCAACAAAAGCCGAACCGCTGAGTGAGAAGAACGGTACTTTCGCTTCTCCGGCGACCGCTTTTGCAAGTAATGTCTTACCGGTTCCCGGAGGTCCGACTAACAGTGCACCTTTCGGAAGTTTCGCACCAACACTTGTATATTTTCCCGGATTATGCAGAAAATCTACGACTTCCTGCAGAGATTCTTTTGCTTCATCCTGTCCTGCTACATCCTTAAATGTAACTCCGGTCTGCTTCTCCACATACATCTTGGCATTGCTCTTGCCGATTCCCATCATGCCGCCACCCTTAGACATACGCTTTGTCGTCCAAATGATCAGTGCCACCAGACATGCCACCGGAAGGAATGTGCCGAGAAGCTGGAGCATGACTGCGGATGTTGTATCCGGTATCTTTGCGTTATATTCTACATGCGCTTTATACAGTTTGTCAGACAGCTGATCGTCCTTGACAACTCCTGTATAATACTTCTTCGCAATCCGGTCTCCGGATTCTTTCTTCATTGTGATGATCAGTTTATCACTGTCGATCTCAACTTTGTCTACTTTTCCTGCATCGACATATTTTAAAAACTTGTCGTAGCTGATCTCTGTCTCGGATCCTTGTCCCTGAAACTGGTAAAGTGCCAACACAAGTATCGTCGTGATCAGAGTCACTAAAATGACAAATGAAAAGCCCTGTCGGTTGTTCTTTTTAGGATCTTGATTTTTCTTATTCTGGTTGTCCATATTCTTCCTCCTATTACATTACATAATTATAAGGACAGCCCACCCGGAAATCAATAAAAGATTTATGAAAAGATTGTAAACTTCCCATATCCTGTAGTATACTTGGATAGAAAATAGTTCATACAGGAATTTACACTTTTATGAAATATTTTTAATATAACGTTATTAAGAGGATTGAATAATGAACATAGGATTTGACAACGAAAAATACTTACAGATGCAGTCCGCTCATATCCGGGAACGTATCGCCCAGTTCGACAACAAACTTTACCTGGAATTTGGCGGCAAATTATTTGATGACTTTCACGCATCCCGTGTACTTCCGGGATTCCGGCCGGACTCCAAGATGCGTATGCTGATGCAGCTAAGCGATCAGGCAGAGATCGTCATTGTCATCAGTGCCGAAGACATTGAGAAAAACAAAGTCCGCGGAGACCTTGGCATTACTTATGATGTAGATGTTATGCGCCTCATGTCTATTTTCAAAGGCCACGGACTGTATGTCGGCAGTGTCGTAATTACCAAATACAGTGGACAGCAGAGTGCTGCTTTATTTAAGAACAAACTGGAAAAACTCGGCATCAAAGTTTACAACCACTATCCGATCGACGGCTATCCTTCCAACATTCCACACATTGTAAGTGACGAAGGCTATGGCAAAAATGATTATATCGAAACTTCCCGCCCGCTGATCGTCGTAACAGCGCCGGGACCTGGAAGCGGCAAGATGGCTGTCTGCCTGTCACAGCTCTACCATGAACACAAACGCGGGATCTGTGCCGGTTATGCCAAATTTGAAACATTTCCAATCTGGAATATCCCGCTCAAGCATCCGGTCAACCTCGCTTACGAGGCGGCAACAGCCGATCTCAACGACATCAATATGATCGATCCGTTCCATCTGGAAGCATATGGAAAGACAACCGTCAACTACAACCGTGACGTGGAGATCTTCCCTGTCCTGAATGCGATGTTTGAACGAATCTATGGAAAGAGTCCATACAAATCACCGACAGATATGGGCGTCAACATGGCAGGTAACTGTATCTGTGATGATGAGGCATGCAAAGAAGCTTCCAATCAGGAGATCATCCGCCGTTACTATGATTCCAGAAGACGTGCCCTTGCCGGTGCATGTTCGGATGAAGAAGTATACAAGATCGAGATGCTGATGAACCAGGCAGGCATCACCGTTCATGACCGTCCGGTTGTTGACGCTGCAATGAAACGTGCCGAAGAAACAGGTGCTCCGGCTGCTGCAATGGAACTGCATGATGGTCGTATGGTCACAGGCAAGACTTCCGATCTGCTCGGCGCATGCGCTGCTCTTCTTTTAAATGCCTTAAAAGAGCTTGCCGGCATTCCACATGATCGTCCGGTTATTTCTCCGGCAGCAATTGAACCGATCCAGACTTTAAAGACTCAGTATCTTGGAAGCAAGAACCCACGTCTTCACACAGACGAAGTGCTTATTGCGCTGTCTGTCAGTGCAGCTTCCGATTCGGATGCACAGAAAGCACTGGAACAGCTTCCGAATCTGAAGGGCTGCCAGGCTCATACTTCCGTAATGGTAGGTGATGTTGACCGCAAGCAGTTTATGAAACTTTCGGTTCAAGCAACTTTTGAAGCAAAATATGAAAATAATTCTGTATTTTTTCCGAAAAAGGGTGTATAATTTTTAAGTATTTTTTTGGAGCATACTTATTTATTTGAACGCGAAGGAGGAAATTATGGCAGTAAAATATGTATTTGTAACAGGTGGAGTAGTATCAGGACTTGGAAAAGGAATTACAGCCGCATCACTCGGAAGACTTCTGAAAGCACGCGGCTACACAGTGACCATGCAGAAATTCGATCCTTATATCAATATTGATCCGGGTACTATGAATCCGGTACAGCACGGAGAAGTTTTCGTCACAGACGATGGTGCTGAGACAGACCTTGACCTTGGTCACTACGAGCGTTTTATCGACGAAAGTCTGACAAAGAATTCCAACGTCACAACCGGTAAGATCTATTGGTCCGTATTGCAGAAAGAACGTCGTGGAGATTTCGGCGGAGGAACTGTGCAGGTTATCCCGCACATCACAAACGAGATCAAGTCCCGTTTCTATCGCAATCCATCTGCTGAAAATACAGAAATTGCCATTATTGAAGTAGGCGGAACCGTCGGAGATATCGAAAGCCAGCCTTTCCTTGAGGCGATTCGTCAGTTCCAGCACGAGAAAGGACGCGAGAACGTTGTTCTGATCCATGTAACTTTAATTCCTTACCTTCGCGCTTCGCAGGAGATGAAAACAAAGCCAACACAGGCAAGTGTCAAAGATTTACAGGGAATGGGAATCCAGCCGGATATCCTCGTATGTCGTTCTGAGCATCCTCTGGATGACGGCATCAAAGACAAGATCGCACTTTTCTGTAATGTACCATCCAACCATGTACTCCAGAATCTGGATGTGGAATATCTTTATGAAGCACCGCTTGCAATGGAGAAAGAACATCTTGCAGAAGTAGTATGTGAGTCACTTCATCTGGACTGCCCGACACCGGATCTCAAAGACTGGACAGAGATGGTTGAATATCTGAAGACACCAAATACAGAAGTAACTGTTGCTATTGTCGGTAAATATATCCAGCTTCATGATGCTTACATCAGTGTCGTAGAAGCATTAAAACATGGTGGTATCTTCAGCCGTGCTACTGTAAATATCAAATGGATCGATTCCGAGACGGTTACTGCTGAAAATGTAGATGAACAGTTGAAAGACGTCAGCGGTATCTTGGTTCCGGGCGGATTCGGACAGCGTGGTATTGACGGAAAACTGCAAGCTATCAAATACGCACGTACCAATAAGATTCCGTTCCTCGGTCTGTGCCTGGGCATGCAGCTTGCAATCGTTGAATTTGCAAGAAATGTCATCGGTTACCGTGATGCACACAGTGCAGAACTTGATCCGGATACAACACATCCGGTTATTCATATCATGCCGGAACAGCTTGGCATTGAGGACATCGGTGGTACTTTAAGACTTGGATCTTATCCATGTGTTCTTGATAAGACTTCTACAGCATACAAATTATATGGCACAGAAGAGATTCATGAACGTCATCGTCATCGTTATGAAGTCAACAACGACTATCGTGATGCTCTGACAGCCAACGGCATGAAATTATCCGGTCTCTCACCGGACGGACGTATTGTCGAGATGATCGAGATTCCGGAACATCCTTGGTTTGTCGCAACACAGGCACATCCGGAATTAAAGTCCAGACCGAACAGACCGCATCCGTTATTCCGTGGCTTCGTAGAAGCAGCTTTAAAATATCAGGATGATAAGGCTACAAAATAATCCTGTTTCTTCAAGCGTTTCATAAATAAGTGAATATATAAAGAATATAATTTTATATTCTGATATAGTAAAAATGTGTAAGTTTCTATGCTCAGAAACTTACACATTTTTTTATTTACTCATTTCTTAATTATCTCTTTTCTATTATCTTATCTCTATTATCTTATCTCTATGCCCAGTCGATCCTGCTTCCTTTCGCCGTTTTCTTTACGACAAGCTTCGTATCAATCTGTTCTTTTAATTCATTGACATGAGAAATAATTCCCACAAGCCGGTTTTCCCCAGCCAGTTCTACCAGCACACGGACCGCCTGTTCTCTTGTACTGTCATCGAGAGAGCCAAATCCCTCATCAATAAACATTGTATCCAGGCGGATTCCTCCGACACTACTTTGTATTGTATCTGCAAGCCCCAACGCCATCGATAACGCTGCCATAAAGGATTCTCCACCGGATAGCGTACGCACATCCCTCACTGCGTCATTTACCATGCTGTACACGTCCAGATCCAATCCTGACTGTCCCTGGCTTCCCATATGCGACAAATCTTTGCACTGCAGGATAAAAGAGCCATCCGTCATCTTAATCAAACGTCGATTCGCCGCCTGAATAATCTGTTTAAAATACTGTCGCTGTACATATGTTTCAAAATCCATCTTCACATTGCCGGTCAATGTACCATTCGCAGTCTTGCTCAGATTTGAAATCCACTCGTATTTCTTCTGCTGCTCACCGATTTTTTCAAAAAAATGTTCCAGGCGCTTTTTCGTTTCCTCGTGACTCTGCACAAGATTCGTTATCAATATCTGTTCTTTTGTAAGCTTTTCTTCTTCACTGCGTCTGCTTTCCAGTTTTTTCAAAAGTTCAGAAATATCCGGGCGCTCTTCCCCCTCCAGACGTTCCCGCAGACTCTTTAATACCCCTGTATTTTCACTGACTTGTTTTTCGTATTCCCGCAGCTTGTTCTCCAAGCCCGGAAGCCTTTCTATTTGCGTACAAAACTCTGAAAACTGCTCTTCTGTCAAACTGTATTTTTCCAATGTCTCTCTATATGATTTTTCATTTTCCAGACATTGCACTTCCTGCTCTTTCTCATTTTGAAGTTCGCTTTCCAGCTTTCCTTCCCGCTGTTTCTGGTTCGCAATCTCTTCCTGAAGTATTTTCTCTGTTCTGTCAGTTTCTTCCTGCAGTCTGTTTTTCCGGCTTGTCTTTTTCTTAAGTTCCTCTTTTGCAGCCTCTCCGGACTCCCACGGCAAAGCATCTTTTCTCGTCTCATACTCCGCTTTCAAGCTTTGTCTCTCAAGGTCCAGTGCTGCTTTTTCCTTCTCTGTTTCTTCCAGTTCCCTGCTTTTTTTTCTCAGCTCCTCCTGCTTTACTGGGAGCTTTTCCACCAGTGCTTTTGCATGTGTAAGCTGTTCTTTATTCTGCTCTGCATTCTGTTCCAGTTTCTTTCGTTCTTCCCGGACTCCGGCCAGTTTCTCTTTTAACATTTTTTCCGCTTCCACCAGATCAACTACATCGGTTTCCGGGAACTCATCTTCTCCAAGAAGTTTTCTGCAGTTATCCCAGAATACCAACCGGCTGCTTTCAAATGCATTCCATTTCTCCCGATACAGGTCTGCCGCCTGATCTCTGACTTTTTCTGCTTTGTCTCGCATCTTCTTTGCGCTCTCGACTTCCTGTTCCGAAACTGCATGCAGTGATAGCTGCCTTGGATGCGGATGTTCTGTAGATCCACAGACCGGACATGGTCTTCCTGTCTCAAGTCCCGCTGCCAGGATTCCTGCCTGCTCTTCAAAAAACAGGCTGTATTTCTGTTCATAATCCTCAAAAACAGATCGGTAATTTTTCACTGCACTCTCCATCTTTTTCTGCAGTTCTTCACAGGCTTTCTTTTGAGTATCCAGCTTAGGGATCTGTGCCGTAAGGGTTATCACCCAGGATTCTTCTTCCGTTTTCTGCTCTTTTAACTGCCCGAGAAGCCTTCCGTTTTCTTCCCATCCTGCAATAGATTTCTCTGCTTTCTCCGTATTCTCTATCCATTTCTTCAATTCCGTATGAACAGCTTCTGCCTTTTCTTTCCGCACTTCGTTCTTACGGATTTCCGCTTCTGCCTCTTCCATCTTTTTCTTAAGGGCTTCCAACATTTCATACTGTTTCAGTCCTTCTGTAAGCTTCACAATCTCTCCCGATAATACAGGTTCTTCTCTCTTCAGACATTCCAGGGCAGATCTGGCGGTCTCTGTCTTCTCAGACACCCTATCCATGCCGGTTTCCAGCTCCTTTTTCAGCATTTCTATCGTCTGTCTGATCTTTAAAAGTCTCTTCGTTCCATTTGCCATATTTTCAAAAATCGGTCTGACATTTGCCGCCGCACGAATGTGCTCCGTCTGTTCTTTTTCTTCCTGATACAGTACTTTTCCCACTTCTAATTCTTCTGACTTTTTTTTCGCTTTCTCACAGTCATCAAAAAGCGCAAGCAGAAATTTGGCATTCTTCACTTCACTGTTTAACCGCTCCACTGCTTTTCTTTCCTCAGCCGCCAATTTTGTATAACTTTGCTTCTTTTCCTGCTCTGCGAAAATAATCTCCTTTAACACCTGCAGCGTCTCATCCCGCGCCGGAAATTCCTGTCCTTTTAACAGTTTCCAGTGACTGAAAAGTTCTTTCCCTGCCAGATCTGCAAGAGACTCTTCTTTCACACGTTCCATTTCCATTTGCAGATTTCTCCGGCTCTCCTGCATATCCTGCTGCATTTTCAACGCTCTCTGTCTTAAAATTTCCTGTACCTGTGCATATATTTTCGTATGGAAAATACGGGAAAAGATTTTCTTACGGTCTTTGGAATCGGCAAGCAGTAACTTCAGGAAATCGCCCTGCGCGATCATCGCCATCTGCGTAAACTGTCCGGCATCCATCCCCATGATCTCTGTGATCTTCTGCTCTGTCTCACGCTTTCTTCCCGGGAATACACTGCCATCCGGCATTGTAAGTTCTACTTTTGCGCTCTCTTTTACAAGACGTACAGAACCGTCCGACGCCTTTCTCTTTCCTGCACGCATATACTCCGGATTCCGGCGCACTTCATACCTCTCTCCATGATAATCAAACACCAGTTTGACATAAGTTTCCACGTCTTCGGATGCATACTGGCTGCGCATCATATTTCCTTCCCTGTTGCCACCGCTGGTCTGGCCGTAAAGCGCATACACAATAGCATCAAACACCGTCGTCTTTCCTGCTCCTGTATCTCCTGTGATCAAAAATAAACCTTGTCTTACACCTGTAAAATCAACCACTGTCTTACCTGCATAGGAGCCGAACGCTGACATTTCTATTGTAATCGGACGCATCTTACTCATCCTCCCTTGCTTCTTCTAATATCTGCAGGATCAATGTTTCTTCTTCCGGATCCATCGTTCTTCCCTGCATTTTTTCAAAGAAATCTGCAAAATTTTCTTCCGGTGTTTTCAGGACCAGCTCTTCAGCTTCCATCCATTTCGTTCGGGTTCTTGTATTATCAATCCTCACTTCCAGTATTTTGGAAAATACGGTTTCTAACTGTTCTTTCGGATGATAGGGATCTGTCTCATCAGTCAATGTAATACTGACATAATCTTCCGGGCTGCGTTCTTCTTTTAAAATCTCCTTAAGTTTCCCTGTGATCTTACGGACATCCCTGAGAGGATGCAGCGGATACTCTTCTATTTTCACAGATTTCCCTTTTTCTCCGAGCGTTACAACTGTCAAAGCTTTCGTATGAGAGGCTTCACTGACCGAATATTTTAAAGGTGTTCCACAATAACGGATATGCTCATCTTTTACTTTCTGCTTTCCATGCAAATGTCCCAGTGCAACATAATCAAACGGCTCCACGCCTGTTATGTCTATCTGATCAAGCCCGCCAATCGAAATCGTTTCCGAATCACAGGTTTCCGGCAGGTAACTTCCCATATAAAACTGGTGGGATACCAATACATTTCTCTCATCCTTAAAATTAATATTTTCCCTCTTGATCAGACGGTTCACCGCATCACTGTATGTCTCCGGTGGATTCTCTTCAAATAATCTGCGCACATATGCCGGTTTTAAAAAAGGGAGCAGGAAGAAGTTCACTTCTCCCCACTCATCCTTCAATGTAACCTTTTCTATATGCTCTTCTTCCTTCTGCGGCACACTGCCAGCCAGGTATATCTTCTCTTCTTTCAAAATACCTGCTGCATACCTCAAACGATCCGCAGAATCATGATTTCCACTGATGATCATAACCGGAATCTGCGGACGTATCTTTGCTAATCTTGTAAGAAAATCATCAAATAATGTTACTGCCTCTGCAGACGGCACCGGCTTATCGTAGATATCTCCAGCGATCACAACCGCATCCGGATGTAATTTCCCGGCATATTCAATAATCTCTCCAAGAATGTGTTCCTGATCTTCCTTTAGGCTGTAATGATGTAACTGTTTGCCGATATGAAGATCGGACAAATGAAAAAATCGCATATTGTCTTACACTCCTTCTACATGGAAATCCATCCAAATGCATTTGCAACTGAACTTGCCAGAATGATCATAGTGAAAATCGGGCATAAGTATTTGATCATCACAACAAAAATCTTCTTTCTGCGGAAACTGTTTTCCCCATGTCTGATCTCTTCCTCAATCCGGTCAATTCCAACGACTCTTGAAACTAATAAACTTGTCATCAGCGCTGCAATCGGCATCATAACTGAATTTGTCAGAAAATCAAAGAAATCCAGGAACTGCATACCGATGATCTTTACGAACGCAAGCGGTCCATATCCCAGACAGGATAAAGTACCCAGTAAGAGCATAATTACACCTGCAACCACTGTTGCTTTCTGTCTGCTCCATCCAATCTCATCCTCGAATGTCGACACTGCACTTTCCGTCAGCGCAATCGAACTTGTAACAGCAGCAAAAAGCACCAGTAAAAAGAACAGGATACCGATAGCTGTTCCAAATCCCATATTCTGGAAAACCTTTGGAATGGTAATAAACATCAGCGACGGTCCTGCCTGAAGCGTATTCGGATCCCCGCCGGAAAATGCAAAGACTGCCGGAATGATCATAAGTCCCGCCATCATTGCGATTGCTGTATCAAAAATCTCAACATTTCTTGTAGAGTCTTCGATTGATGTTTCTTTCTTCATATAAGAACCAAATGTAACCAAAATACCCATCGCAATTGACAGGGAATAGAACATCTGTCCCATAGCTGCAACAACTGACATCCATGAGAAATTCTTAAAATTCGGTATCAGGAAATACTTCACTCCTGCCATTGCTCCCGGTCTTGTCACGGAATAAATGGCGATAATTACCGATAATACAATCAGTACCGGCATCATCAACTTGGATACACGTTCAATTCCGTTCCGCACTCCTGCATAAATAATCACCAGCGTAAACATACAGAAAACTACAAAACAGATCTCTGTAGATACTCCATTTGAAATAAAGCCGGAAAAGTACCCATCGGCTGCCAAATCTTTTCCATTTCCCATAATGTATTCTTTCAGATACTTGAGTACCCATCCACCAATTACAGAATAATATGGCACGATTAGTATCGGAATGATCGCATTGATCCAGCCACCAAAAGACAGCCAACCTGCTTTTTCAAATGACTTGAATGCCCCAACCGGACTTTTTCTTGTCATGCGTCCGAGTGCCGATTCTGCAACGATCATCGTATACCCAAATGTTAACGCAAGTATAACATAAATGAGAAGGAACATTCCTCCTCCGTACTTTGCTGCCAGATATGGAAATCTCCATATATTTCCCAGACCGACAGAGGCACCTGCCGCTGCCAGTACATACCCCAGTTTCCCTGAAAATGAACTTCTGTGTTTCTTCATGACTTTTCCTCTCTTTTTCATTCGTTTTGCACATCGTAACATTTATTCTATCATTTTTCTCATCAAAAGTCACTACAGAGTTCCAAATATGAAAGAATCACAAATCAAAATTTCATCTTTTCATTTTATCGGTCAATCCCAGATTAGATCGCCAGCAGATTTTTCAAAGCTTCCATATACATCAGCACTGCCTCTTCCATGTCTGAAATGCGGATAAACTCATCTGCACCATGAATACGATAATCGATCTCCGTCTTTTCCGGTCCAAATGCAATTACATTCTTCAGATATTTTGCATATGTTCCACCTCCGATTACGATCGGCTGATTCTTTGTATCACCTGTCACATCTACATACGATCTATAGATCGCTTCTACAAGCGGAGACTCTCTTGGATAGAACAACGGCTCACCGAGCTTCTTAATCTCCATCCTGCCGTTTTCATCTTCTAATTTACCTTCACACATTTTGCGAACATCCTCCGGATGTAACGTCACAGGCACACGCACATCAATAGTACAAATAATTGTGCCATTTTCTGTCCGGACGGTTCCGTTGCACAAAGTCAGCACTCCGAATTCATCCTCAAATTTCAGACCAATCCCGGAGCCATCACATGCTGTACCGATATGGGAATTATAATATGTAACAAAATCATCTTCGAATCCCGCTTCTGCAAGGCACGCACATGTAACACCTGCCGCATTTACTCCTAATGTTGGCATGCTTGCATGTGCCGGTACTCCTTTCGCGTAAATATGAAGTTCTCCATTTTCTTCCGTTACTTTGTACTCCGAAAGACCAGATTCTGAAAACGCTTTTTCCAGACATTCTTTCAGGCCTTCCTCTGCCGGAACTACCGTTGTACAAGTGTCACATACTGCATTGAATACAAATCCACCATTCATGGAAATGATCTTTGTATGTTTGGAGTAAGCATTTAACGCCATCTGTCCCATCTCTCCGTGAATACATGGGAAATCTGCGTCCGGGGTAAATCCATAGGACAGCTCTTCTGCGACTTTGTTGTAGTGTTTCATACACTCGGAGCCATTTTCCTCATTGCATCCCATAATCAGGCGCACTCTTTTATTCAGTTTTACACCGGAATCACGGAGCATCTTCATAGCATACAATCCTTCTACAACCGGTCCTTTATCATCTGTTGTTCCACGCCCGTATACATAATCGCCATCCCTTGTAAGCGCAAATGGCTCATATGTCCATCCGTCTCCTTCCGGTACAACATCCAGGTGTGCCGCAATACCTATGATTTCTTCGCCTTCACCCATCTCGGCATAACCGCAATAATTATCCAGATTCACGGTCTTAAAGCCAAGCTCGTCTGCGATCCGAAGTCCCTCTTCCAATGCTTTCGCCGGTGCTTCACCAAACGGTTTTCCTTCCAATGGTTCGCCTTCTACGGACGGAATGACTACCAGTCTTTCTAATTTTTCCAGCATTTCATCTGATAATGCGTGAATTTCTTCTTTTATATTCATTTCTCTGCCTCCTCTTCCTGCCTGGTTTCTATTATACTGCGACTCATTTTCCTAATCAATGCGCAGAATATCTCCTATCATATTCATCTTATCTTTTTTTCAGACACACATTCATATAATTGTAAAACAGAATCAACAAAATTACAAATCCCAGATATCCGATAACCGGATACAACACGCTGACAATTACAGAAAAACCAAAGTGGCTTCCGGCAAGCCCGACAAGCGACATCACCAGTACGCGGAACCAGTTCGTATTCACAATTGATTTTTTCTGCACTTTCCACTCTTCTGCTCTGGAAAGAACCGCATACATACAACCACATGCCGCTGCCCAGATGCAGATTACCATCATAATTGCATAAACCGTACCGGCAGCCGGATGCAGCTTACGCGCCATCACAAGCGTCGGAAGTTCAGCCTGATAAACATTTCCATAATTACGGATAATCGCGATCACACAGACACATATCATTGCCGCAAGTGCTCCCGCACCGAGGATTCCTCCTCGGATAATCTTCCGATTGTCTTTCGCTTTCTGCCCTAACGGAACTACAACTGCAATTCCCACCGTTGTATTATAAGAGAAATATAAAAGTGCCGCCAGAAACCAGTTTTTCATCAATCCGTTTGTCACCTGCAGACTCTGGAAATCAATTGCTTTTGCCTGCGGCTGCATACATACGCAGAGGCAGATCACAACTCCTGCAATTACAACAAATGGGATAAAAGCTGACATGGATTTTGTAAATCCTTCGGTTCCAAATAATACCGGAACTGCCACAAAACAGGTATAAACAATCGCTGCAACCTGAAAATTCATTCCGAACTGCTGTTCCAGAACCGTTGCTCCGACTGCTGTCATTGCCGGTATACATGCGATCATAAATCCAAGTGTGACAACCATGGAGAAAAGCCGGAGAAGTTTACTAAAGAAACCATCTCCCATTGGAGAAACCACTTTATCAAAATAAGGTGTATCCATTTTCTGCGCCAAACGCATCGCCATAATCACTGTAACCGCAACCAGTGTTTCACAGACAAGAACGCCTGCAACTCCAATATATCCGAAATTTCCAAAAAACTGCATTAATTCATTGCCGGATGAAAATCCCGGTCCAACCATACTCCCGATTAAAGCTGTCGCAATTCCGAGAGTTGTAATCCTGACAAATTCATTTTTTTCTTTTGTTTTCATGTTATTCTCCTAAAATTGCTTTAATATCCGCAAGATTTTCCGCGAAATAAATCTGTTTCTGCCGTTCTTCTGTCGATAATCCCATCTCGATCATATGGAAAAGCAATGCTTTCAATCCATCATAATAACCGTTCAGATTGTATAAAATACATGGTGCATCCAATTGCTGCAGAGCTATCTGCGACATCACTTCCGCAATTTCTTCCAATGTGCCGGTCCCACCCGGAAATGCAATAAATGCATTGCCAAGCTCGATCATCTTACGCTTCCGCTCCGGAAAATCTTTTGTAACGATCAGCTCGGTCACGCCATCATACTGTACTTCACTTTGTATGAACATCTCCGGCTCTACACCGGTCACTTTTCCACCGGATTCCACTGCGCCTTCCGCCAGAATCCCCATAAGTCCGGTTTTTGATCCTCCATAGACGAGTGCATGTCCACTGTCGCCAATCCACTGCCCCAGTTCTTTTGCGGCTCTCTCCAAAGAATCGTCATTTCCTTTGTTCGCTCCTAAGTATACTGTAATATTCATCTCTTATGTTCCTGCCTTTTTCATTTATCTGCTATTTTTACACACATTCACCTACTACTATCTCTCGACACTCACTTATCAGTCAAACATTGTCTGCCAGTTCTCATTCCCATTTGCTTCAAAACACATCAGAATCTGTCCATTTACTCATGATTTTTTCTCCTATTGTCTTTGTCATTTTTTTGTTAGAGCCAATAGATACTATTTTATTATATAACAAACAGCCGGCACATGAACAGCTTTTATAGCAATAAAATATGCAGATAGCCTGTTTCCAGACTGTCTGCATGTGTCATATCAGAATTTCTTCTGTTCTTATTTTGTTTTAACAGACTTCTTTGCTGACCAGGAAGAATATACTTTATGATCTAAATAGTTATTGTATGCACGAACTCTTACATAGTATCTCTTCTTTGCTTTTAATCCTTTGACTGTATAAGAAGTTGAACCAAATGTCTTTGTCTTGCTTCCTTTGAAGTTGCTCTTCTCTGAATACTGTACCTGATAACCTTTTGCGGTTACTTTCTTTGCAGTTACTTTAAAGCTCTTTTTGCCGCTGCTCAGTTTTGTAACAGAAGTAGCTTTCGGTCTTGCAGCTTTTTCATCACTAATACGGAAATTGTATCCGCCCTCTCCGTTTCCGAAGATTTTTATGTAGTAAGTACCTTTCTCAAGGGGATTCAGCCACCAATAATCGACACTGTCTCCATTACTGTTATAAACATACCTATTCACATTGCCGGAATATACCAATGTTCCTTTGGATACTACCGTGAATTTAAACCAGTCTACATCGGAACCGATTCCATTAAATCCATAATATGTCTTATTCAGACCAACTGTTCTGGCATCATATTTTTCCTCTACCTGATCTACGAAGTTTTCCGGAAACGTCTCTTTATAACCTTTAAACTGGAAAGTAACGTTATACGAATTACTGTTTCTATCTGACTGACTGTTCCTTACCTCGATCAGATAGGTTGTTCCTTTACTCAGAGAATAAGTTTTCGTGTATTCTGTATTACTGTTATAGCTCCAAGTACTCAGTATATCATCGGAAAACTCTTCTACGAGACGTAAGTTTACAGCTACTGTTTTCGCTTTTACAATTGTTTTTAAGTCGCCTGCTGTTTTCGGTGTGAAACGATAACAATGTACTGCATCCTTACTGAGATTTTTATTTGAATATTTTGCTCTTCCATTCTTATCCAGTTTGATGGTTCCCTGTGTACTTTCCGTTGCATAGGTTGCGATAGAATTATCTGCCGCCTGTACAGTTGCCGGTGATAAAGCAGCAAATCCCATTGCCGCTGTTAATAAGAATGTGATCATTTTCTTTTTCATAGTATGTCTCCTTTTCTTTTGCCTTCGGGTAATTAAAAAATTACGCTTACATTTTTGTATTATACTATATAGACAGGTCGAGTTTGAAAAAAGTTTTAAAAATTTGAAAAAAATTTTTATTTTTTTATCTTTACTTCAAAACCTGTAATCCGCTTTGATCTGTAATGCTTTTCCAGGATACTTCCTGATTGCTGTTTTCAAACTCAGAAGTCGCCGTGTCATCGATACGGAATGTCTGTTCTGCTGAACCATATACCAGTATTTTGTTCCTTACTGTAATCCGATGAACCTCACACATTCCAGTTCCCTGTGTGATCAGATTCATGAGCAGTCCATTGCCATCTGCCGCTATATGCAGATCTTCCACATTCTCTTCACCCTGAATTGTCACCAGCTCATACCCGTTCGCTGTCTGTTCACAGGAAAACAAGCGCAGATCATAGATTGTCATCGGTGCCGCGTCCTGTTTCGGACCGACTCCCAGTTCCGGGATCTGGTCTCCATCGATATCAGTGACAAAATAATAATAGTCTGTATTATTCTCCATCTGCGTAAATTCGTATTTTCCATTCTGCACATCAGTCAGCACCTGCTCGTATAAATTCCGTATCTCTGTCTGATCTGATTGTTTTTTATCTTGTTTCTTATCCTGTTGCTGTTTGTTTTCTTTCTTTTGATGACTTTTTGTATCTGTTGTTGTATCTGTATCTTCTGTCATCTGTGCGGTTGTCGCTGCCTTGGAAAGCCGGTCTGCCATGTGATTTTCGTTATTCAACTGATACACTCCGTAACTGCCTGCTCCGACTATGCACGTTGCAACAACTGCCGCTGCGATTTTACCGGCTGCGATCTTTCCTGCAGTGGATGCAATGCCTTTCGCTGCTGTTTTTCCTGCCGCGGATACAGTGCCTTTCGCTGCTGCTTTTCCTGCCGCCGAGGTACTGCTCTTCGCTGCTGTATTTCCCGCGATCGTAGAAGCTTTAGCCGTAGCTTTTTTCAAAACAACTGCTTCTACTTTTTCTCCTGCCATACGAAATGCCGGCTCTGCTGCCATGACCTTCTGATCGGTACTCAGTAAATATAACAAAAGCGGAATCGGCGCCACACTGTACAGCCGGTATCCTTTTTTCTGCATTTCCTCTGCTTTACTCTTCAGATTTTTTCTTCCATAATTTAATCTGGATTTGACTGTATTCTCTGAACAGTCCATTGTCCGGGCAATCTCGGAAATGGATATATTTTCAATATGAAACATCAGAATACACATCCGCTGTTCTTCCGAAAGCGTATCCATCATCTCATGCACCAGTTCTTTCGTCTCTTCCTGTGTATAGGCAAGTTCCGGCTGATTTTCTGGATTGTCATCCTCTACATCATACACATATTCTTCGCCTTCCCCATCCACAGCAAGCTCTGAAAACAACATCGGATTCTTCTTTGCCAGCATATTTTTCGCCGTATTTGCCACGATCATTCCAAGCCAGCCTTCAAATGCTTCTGGGTTCTGAAGCTTTGGCAGTTTCTGAAATGCTTTCAAATACGCTTCCTGCAGCACATCTTCTGCTGCCTCTTTGTTCTTCATATACTGTAAGGCCAGATAATATTTTTTCTGACAGGTCTGTTCATATAGATAGGCGAATCCTCTCTCATCGCCTTTTACTGCCTGTGCAATTGCTGTCTTAAGATCCATATTTACCCTCTTCTTAGTCGTAATTTCCTTTTATTTCGCAGATTTTAAATATTCTTCCGTCAGCTCTACTGCATCTGCGATACACTGCGGGCAGCTGCACAGGACTTTCCCTGTATCCACACCTTTTAATTCACGACAGATGCAAGAACCATTTTTCTCTTTAAACTTCTGGACATAAGTTTTAATTTTCTTATAGGTATCTCCTTTTGACGGGGAACCTTCTTCTACATTCCCTTTACTGTTATCCAGACCAATGATCATTGCCATTCCGGAAAGCGCACCGCACATCTCCATCACGCCCATGCCAAGTCCAAAACCTTCCGCGATCCGGAACATTTCCTGCTCGACAATCCCAAATTCTTTGCAAAATGTGCAGGCTACTGCCTGTGCACAATTGCATCCATTTTTATGTAATTTTACTGCATATTCTGTTTTTACGCTCATTTTGTCTTCCTCCTGGTCTTTGTTGTAAGTGATTTTGCCCATTTTTCAATTTCCTGTTTATTTGCACGGTTCAAAAGTTTCTCTGCACAGAAATCTGCTTTTGGTGCAGACGGTTTTAATTCCTGAACGGTATTACCGAATCCACTTCCCCCGGATGTTGCAAATAACGCAATCTTCTTGCCACTGAAATCATATTTTTCCAAAAATGTATTGATAATTGTCGGAGCTACATACCACCAGATTGGAAATCCGAGAATGATCTCGTCATAATTTTCCACCTTCGCGTCATCGTCTGTGATTTCCGGACGGATGCTCTTATTTGACATTTCCACACTGCTTCTGGATTTCTTATCCATCCAGTTCAGATCTGCACTTGTATATAATTCCTTCGGTGTAATTTCGTAAATGTCTGCGTCTGTTGCAGCCGCAATCATCTCTGCAACTCTCTTTGTTGTTCCACTTGCACTGAAATATGCAACCAGTTTCTTTGCCATTGTAATTACCTCCTTAAATTTTACATTAAAAAATGTGTAAGACTTTCTTTTTATCGTACACATTTATTATAGTTCTCTTTTTGTATTATGACTAATACTTATGTCTCCGTAGCTTTTGTAAAGTTCTGTTCTTGCGCTATTGACCATTTTAGTTATATACGATTAAATCATCTGTATTTTTCTCACATATATACACCATAACGAATTACTTTTCACAAGTCAATTCGTTTTTTCCTTTTCTTCCAATCAAAAACGCTGCTATAAACGCAGTAACCGGCACTGTCAGAACAACTCCAAGGCTTCCGGACAAGCCCTGCATGATCTCGATTCCAATCACATAAGAATTTGCCAGCTGCAAATAACTCAGATCATATGCGTAATTAAGAACAAGCGTTGTCATTGCGCCACCGACATATGCAAAGATCAGTGTGTTCGTCATTGTTCCCATCATGTCCCGCCCGACATTGATGCCGGAAAGGAACAACTGCTTCATCGATAACGTCTTATCTGTCTCATATATTTCCTGTATGGTTGATGCGATAGACATTCCAACGTCCATGACTGCTCCCAGTGCTGAAATAATAATACCGGCGAAAAGCAATTCTCCGATTTTAATTTTCGTATTTTGTCCGACATAATTGAGTGCCTCTATATCTGATACATTAAAGCCTGTAATTCCTGCCGCTTTTCCAAAGATGATCGCCGCCACTGCCGCAATAATCACTCCAATGGCTGTGCCTAGAATTGCCGCCACTGTTTTCTCTGAAATTCCTCCAAGTAGCCCCAATGTTATGATTGTCGTAAGCACCGCAACAATGATTGTCAGGAAAATCGGAGAAATTCCTTGATACATAAGCGGAAACATCAGCCAGATAATACATACAAATGCAAATACAAGACTTAACACAGCGTAAATTCCTTTTTTTCCTCCGATCAGACACACCACTGCAGCAAAAATAAATGCAAATACATAGATTGGTATCGTACGATCCTGACTGTATACTGTAAATCCCGCATTATCCCCACTCTTATTTACAATTACAATAATTTTCATTCCTACTTTACATTCTGCCCCAAATAAAGTTCCACTCGGATTGATGGCTTCTTTTTTCTGTCCTTTGAAAGATCCCGATGTCATTTTCACCTGGACTTTCTGCGTTCCATAACGGTTGCCGTCTTCCGCAAGATTATCTTCCACTATTTTTGTAACAACGCCTCTCTCATATGTCTGTCCTTTATAAGATGCTAAAGGTGCTTTCTTAAAATCATTGCATTTATATAGAAGCACTGCAAACAAAAGGACAGCAATCCCAAGGATCACTATCTTTTTCCATGTCACTGTCTTTTTCATTCTCTGTCTTCTTTCTGTTCTTTTTATGTAGCAACGAAAACCTATACTTGAATTTATTTCAAGTACAGGCTTCCTTTTTGATTGTAATGTTATTTGATCGTTGCTTTCTTAACTGCGCTGAATGCTCCGTAGATTCGTTTTCCGCTGACTGTCTTATAAGCACGTGCTTTTACATAATAAGTTTTTCCTGATTTCAGTTTTTTCACTGTATACGATGTTACATTTGCTTTTCTTACAGTCTTTGCTTTCTTAAAGCTCTTATTATTAGCATATACGAATTCGTATCCGGAAACCTTTTTATTTTTATTCCATTTTACAGTCAGCTGTGCTGCCTTTTTATTGTTCAGAGCAATCCTCTGTTTCTTCGGTGCAACAGTAATTGTGATTTTCTTCGTTGCTGCCTTATAAGTATCTGTTGCAGCTGCCTTCACTGTGATGGTTATTTTACCAGGAGCTTTCACGGTTACTTTTCCTTTTGCATCGACTGCTGCTACAGATTTATTGGATGTCTGATATGTTAATTTACCGTTTCCGTTTGTCTTTGCGTTTAACTTGAATGCTTTTGAAGTCTCTGTTTTTCTATAAGAAGCTGTTGCAGTAATCTTCTGGTCTTTTGCTTCCACAACGTCTTTTTTTACAATTTTGTAAGAAGATGATCCATCCAGTTTATTTCCTGTATCTGCATCATAGACTTCTACTTCAAATGTATCGTCTGTTACATTTACTACGGAATAACTTGGTGTCCATGTCTGGCTTCTCTCAGAAATGTAATCCTGTTTTGCTGTGATCAGATTGTAATATTTCGATCCGGTTGCTGAATTTGCTTCCAGATAAACCGTTCCTTCTGGATTTACAACTGTACCGCTCTGAGTTTTGTTTACAATCTCATAGCAGTTATTTTCTTTTGAATAATTTGCCGTATCTTCTGTCTTAAAGAATTTGTCGTGTGTTTTTCCATCACCCTGTAACTGATAAGTTCTGGAATAAGTATGGTCATGTCCCTGCATTACTACATCGATGTCATATTTATCCATAAGCGGTGTAAGCTGTGTTCTGAGAACCATACCGTCAGAATCAGAGTGATCATATCCTGATCCGTAAATATCATGGTGGAACATTACTACTTTCCATTTCACATCTGGATTTTCCTTAATCGCTTTGCGCATTACATTTTCATGTGTTGCACAGTTGTAATTGTTTGTGTCCAGCACAATGAATAATGTATTTCCATATGTATAGTAATAATCTGTTCCCGCTGCCGTGTGTCCTTCTGTGTACTGGGTTTTGTTTTTATAACCACTTGTATCAAATGCATTCGGGTTATTATAATGCATGCTGTACTGAGCAGAAGCAGAATCATGGTTACCGATAGTTGTTGCTACCGGAAGTGACCGGAGTGCGTCTGCGCCAAGATATGCCGCATATTGTACTTCATTATTGTTGCTATTCACCTGATCACCTGCGGAAGCGACAAAACTTAGCTGTGGATTACGTTTTACTGCATTATTTAACACATTGTTCCAGTTGTATCCGTCATTTCTTGCAGCAAGATTATTATTTTTCATGACTTCGCCATCTGTACTTGTCTGTCCGGAAGAAGCTCCGATCTGTGGATCTCCTACATATAAGAAGGAATACTTTTTGAAAGACTTCGTTGCATACTTCTGTGCATCCTGATATTTACCATCCTGGAATACCTGATAATAATAAGTTGTATTTTCTTTTAATCCTTCCACTGTTGCTTTATTGGAATAATACTGTTCTCCGTCAATCTGAACCGCCTCTGTCTGTGTACCTTCCACTTCTTTCGCATCTGTCATATCTTTATTTGTGGCAATTTTTACTTTTGGTGTTTCCGCTGTTTTGCTATAGTAAGCAAAATTGAGCTGTGTCTCATCTGCACCAGGTGTTAAAGATACATTCTCATAATTTTTACTATATTTATCCCAGTTTTCTTTCCAAGAATTCCAACTTTCAGATTTAGAAGCTGATGCATCGTTCCAGTGTTCGGTTGCCGCCTGTACGTTTGATAATGCGGATGGACATGCCATCATAACTCCACCTGCCAGCATCATTGCTGAAACTGCTGCCTTCATTGCACGTTTTTTTGCGTTTCTCTCTACGCTTCTTCGAATCTTTCTCACAATAGATTCCTCCTTTATAGTTGATCATTTTCGATGTCGAGATTCACTATAAAGGAGGATTGTAAAAATTTGATATTGAAAATCGGGAAATTTAAGTTAAAAGATTGTAAGTTTACGATATTAAAACAGATCCAGCATATTGTCCAGATAAATTTCTTCCCTGACCTTAAGCTGGTATTCCGGCTTTGTCATGTAATATAGCAGAAATTCCAGAATCAGGGCACTGCCAAGGCTTCGTCCTTCAATTTTAAAATTAGAAAATCCCATTGGCAGATATCTCTTCTGAATATCCTGGATACCAATAAATCCCTGATTCTTCATGGCTTTTGAAAATCGATACCCGCCTTCCGAATCCGGTGCATTGCAATGGAAATCGCTGCAGTCTTCCCCCAAATTTCTTCGGCTGACCGTTTCATAACACTCTTTTCTGTCTTTGCAGCCAAAATAGCAACATTCATTACAGAGAAATTCTATTTTATCCTTCTGTCCGGCAGACAGCGTATCTAACTTATCAAATGCTTTATTCAGCCGGAAATCCGGCACAACAAACTGAAATTCATCTCTTATTACTTCCTCATGCAGCTGTATGAAATCTTTCAGAACCTTTGTTGTCGAAGATACCAGATAAAGGTCCGGATAATTTCTGCGCAGATGATCCACCAGCAAGTCTGCGTAAACGATCACTCCATTTTTCACCGCGCTGTCATGTGCAAACAATGCACAGAGTGCATTACATTTTTTATCTGTAAGATGCTCTTCTTTAAGCAGGGAATTGCTAAATGTCAAACGGGCGGATATTCCGTATTCCTTCATCAACGCCAGTACATCCTGTGGACTCCCATCTCCGAATCCGGCACGTCCACCACCCCAGAGACAGTCAGCAGGTGCCCCGTAGATGGAACCAATCTCGCACCAGTTGTAAAAATATTCTCTGTGTTCACGAAATAACGGCAGAAATACACGATAAAATTCATAAAACTCGAACAATCCCGGAAGATGATAATATGCTGTATCTTTTTTCATTTTATATGTTCCTCAACTCACTTATTTATCTGCTATTCCAACATTGTTTTTTTTGTTCATACAGATATAGTAGACCGCACTCATAACAACTCCCACCGTTGTATATACTGGTACAGCCAGTCCAATCATTGTCAGGCTTGCATTTGGTGGATACTCTTCACATATGCAAACGGCAGATGTATTTCACGGCAACTTCTTTTATTTGTTCTTCATCTGACTTTCTTCTGCAAGTTTTTTTCCCTGTGCCAGCATTTATATCTATATGTTCTAACTCAAGCAGCGCAATTTTCTTATCAATTCCTCCGGCATATCCTGTCAGACTGCCATTTGTTCCCACTACACGATGACAGGGAATGATAACAGAAATTTCATTATGTCCGACTGCACCGCCTACTGCCTGTGCAGACATATAGGAAGTATTTTTCATCTCAGCCACTTTACGGGCAATTTCTCCGTATGTGATTGTCTGTCCATATGGAATCTGCAATAAGATCTGCCATACATTATGTCTGAATTCTGTTCCTTCTGGATTAAGAGGCGGTGTAAATTCTGGTTCTTTCCCGGAAAAATAGATATCCAGCCATTTTTTTGCCTCTGTAAGAATCTTCGTTTCCTGTGAAATATGCTCATCCGAAAGTGTATTTGCAAAATGTTTCTGCCCTTCAAACCACAAACCGGTAAGACCGATTTCATCAGCTGCTAAAAGAATGTTGCCAATTGGTGACTTATATTTGCAAGTATATATCATATCAATGCTTCTCCTTTTTCGTTATTTTGAAAGCCGACATTTCAATGTTCAGGTCTGTCCTCCGGAGTTCCGTTTTTAGGACGTCCTCTAAATTTTTCTTGACTTCGTGTTGCACGAACTTGTTAGGATAAATATAGCACAGAGAGTTACTCCGAGTAAATACAATAGTGGAGGATTGAACATGGAATATTTAGCTTTAAATAACGGCATTCAAATGCCACTTGCAGGTTTCGGTACATTTATGCTTAACAAAGAAACCTGTACAAATGCAGTCACAGCAACCATCGAAACTGGCCACATCACCTTTTCAACTCTGCGGAATATACTATACATCATAGAACTTATTTCATAGGGAGGAATATATGAAAAAGCATATTTCCGCATTTCTTCTGCTTCTTGCAGTATCTGTCACTACCATTTTCGGATGTGCTTCCACAAAAGAAACAACTTCAGATTCAACCAAAAGCGAAAAAACATCAACAGAAATGACTCCGGTTACTTTAAACGAAGTTGCTCATTCCATCTTTTACGCACCGATGTATGTTGCCATCGAGAAAGGTTATTTCAAAGATGAAGGAATTGCCCTTACGCTCCAGACCGGTTTTGGTGCTGACAAGACAATGACTGCTGTCATTTCCGGAAGTGCTGATATCGGATTCATGGGATCTGAAGCTTCCATCTATACCTACAACGAAGGAGCAAATGATTATGTTGTCAACTTTGCACAGTTGACACAGCGCGCAGGAAATTTCCTTGTAGCCAGAGAAAAACTGGATAATTTTAAATGGGAAGACTTAAAAGGCAAGAAAGTACTTGGCGGAAGAAAAGGTGGAATGCCGGAAATGGTATTTGAGTATACCTTAAAGAAAAATGGCATTGATCCGTCCAAAGATCTGTCCATCAATCAGAACATTGATTTTGGTTCAACTGCTGCCGCTTTCGCTGAAAAAAAGACACCGGCTGACTTTACTGTAGAATTTGAACCAGGTGCAACCAACCTCGAAAAAGAAGGCAAAGGTTACGTTGTCGCTTCTCTTGGCACTGACAGCGGCTATGTTCCATATACTGCATTCTGTGCAAAACAGTCTTATATCAAAAAGAACGCCTCTGTCATCCAAAACTTTACAAACGCACTGCAAAAAGGTATGGATTATGTACAGTCCCATTCCCCGGAAGAAATCGCAAGCGTTATCGCCCCTCAATTTAAAGAAACAGATCATGGCACCATCACTACAATCCTTACCCGCTACTATAATCAGGATACATGGAAAGATAATCTGATTTTTGAAAAGAAAAGCTTTGACCTCTTACAGGATATCCTGGAAAGCTCCGGTGAGCTCACAAAACGTGCTCCATATGATGACCTTGTAACAACCACTTATGCCGAAAAAGCAGCTGAAAGATAAAATTTGTTGTCAAATACTGCATGTAAGCATAGCGCATTTTTCTCTCTGCCATAATTTGCATAACCTGCCATTGGATTCTATGACAACAGAGGCAAAATAAGCAGGAACAGTCAGAAATGTTCTACTCCTTCTGACCGTTCCTGCTCTTTGAAATTATAATCATCCCCATATAAATACCAATTACAATTCTTCTCGAATTATGCTCCCTTCATCTGGCTGCTTAAGTATCCTTTCACCTCTTCACGACTCATCTCCAGCGCCACCGCCAGCTCGCCGCAGAGAAATTTCTCCGCAATTCCAAGATACCTGTCATCCACATGTGTAACTTTCTTTCCTCTGGAAAGCCGCTCCATCTTTCTTTCATAAGAGGTTTTAATAATAACGATCCATTCTCTGCACTGATTTTTCAACATTGCTTCTTTGTAAAGTCCTTCACGTTTCTTCTCATCTGTCACAGTCAGTTGTTCAATATCACCCAGCTGTGCAATCAACGTCTCCGCTTCCTGTTTTGTAATAACTTCCCGAATCTGGTTCTTCTTGTTCTCCACCGGGGTATATACCGTTCCGTCTTTATCATAAATTGGCTTTAACGTATAATACTCTTTCTCGTTGTCAGAACAACTCAAACTGATTTTTCCAATATCTACAACCTGACACACACCTTCTTTATAATGTGCTACATAATCACCTATTTTAAACATATCTTCCTCCATCTCATCATCTGACAAACTACAGCACATTTTCCCTCTTATAATACAATTATAGCAATTTTTTTCATATTATGTAAGATTTTTTTACTATTATTCATAAAATTTCTGTCTATGGCATATATCTTAATAATCAATCGGACTTTTGGAGACTCTCTATGAAAAAAACACTTTTGAAATTTGCCGGAATCGGACTCTTATTTGTCTACTCCTTCTTCTCCGGAAGATATCTCGCTTCTCTTTTCTCTCTTCCTTCTTCATCTGCCGAAACTGCTGCATCATCCGAAGCTGTAGAAAACTGGGGTCTCGGATTCCAGAAAGATGGAACCCGTCCCACTGCAAATGCAACTATCGATGAACTGAAAAAATATAATGCCCACTACGCAGCAGACACCAATAAAAAGAAAATCTATCTGACTTTTGATTGTGGTTATGAAAATGGAAATACAGGCAAGATCCTTGATACACTGAAAACCCATCACGCCAAAGCAACCTTCTTTGTTGTCGGTAACTTTATTACTTCCAATCCGGAGCTTGTAAAAAGAATCCATAAAGAAGGACATATTGTCGGCAATCACACGTATCACCATCCCGATATGTCTAAAATTGCCACAAAAGAGGCTTTTGAAAAAGAATTAAAAGATGTGGAAACTGCTTATAAGCAGCTCACCGGTGAGAAAATGACTCGCTTCTACCGGCCACCACAGGGCAAATACAGCATCTCTAATCTTAAGATGGCAAAGGAAACAGGTTATCATACTTTCTTCTGGAGTCTTGCCTATGTGGACTGGTATGCCGATAAACAGCCAACAAAAGAAGAAGCTTTTAAAAAGCTTCTTCCTCGTATTCATCCCGGTGCTATTGTTTTATTACATAATACTTCTTCTACCAACGGTTCCATTCTTGACGAACTGCTTACACGCTGGGAAGATATGGGATATCATTTTTATTCTTTAGAAGAATTTGCCGCTTCCTGAATCTGTTCATTCAGATCATTCAGATAAACCCACCGGTCCATTTTCTCGTCCAGCTGCTGGCTCACTTCTTCCTTTTTCTCGAGAAGTTCATTTAACTTCACAGAATTGGAGGCGTTTTCCAGCATCTGGGCATCCAGAACTTCAATCTTCTCTTCCAGTGCAGTGATCTCCTCATCGATCGTCTCAAATTCCCGCTGTTCTTTGTAGGAGAATTTTAATTTCTTATCATGTTTTTTCCATGTTACACGACTGTCCTCAGCGCTATTCTCACTTCCGGACTTCTCCGTCTGTGCTGCGGAACCGACTCCCATACTTTTAACTGTCATATCCGGCAGTCCTTCCAGTTCTTTACGAATCAGATAGTCAGAATATCCTCCTTCATACTGGCGGATCTCCCCTTCTCCCTCAAATGCAAAGATTCTTCTTACTGTCCGGTCAAGGAAGTAGCGGTCATGCGATACGACAATGATGATTCCATCAAAACCGTCCAGATAATTTTCAAGAATTGTAAGTGTCTGGATATCCAGATCGTTGGTCGGCTCATCCAGGATCAGCACATTCGGCGCACTCATCAGAATCCGCAGAAGATACAGTCTCCTCTTCTCACCACCGGAAAGCTTCTCAATCTTTGACCACTGGATCGCTCCCTCAAACAGGAAACGCTCTAGCATCTGTGATGCTGTGATTCTTCCATCCGAAGTCTGAATATACTCTCCCGCCTCTTTCACATAGTCGATGACTTTCATTGAATCATCCATGTATTCATTCTCCTGAGAAAAATAGCCGATCCGTATTGTCTGCCCGATTTCTATCGTTCCGGTATCCGGTTTCACAATTCCATTGATAATCTTAAGTAACGTTGTCTTTCCACATCCGTTCGGTCCGATAATTCCAATCCGGTCATTTTTCAGAAAAATATAATTATAATCCCGGATCAGCAGATGATTCCCATAGGATTTGGAAATATCAGAAAGTTCAATTGTTTTATTTCCCATCCGTGATGCGGTATACGTGAGCAGTACCTGCTTTTCTTCCTGAATATCCTTCATCTCCTGCATTGCCTGAATACGGTCAATATGTGCTTTCTGCTTTGTGCTTCGTGCACGTGCGCCACGGTGCAGCCATTCAAGCTCTGTCCGAAGCAGGCTTTTTCTCTTGCGTTCTGTTGCAAGTGCCATATTCTGACGCTCTTCTTTCAGTTCCACAAACTTCGCATAATTTCCCGGATAACTGTACAGCTTTCCTTTGTCCACTTCTACGATCCTGGTTGCGATACGGTCAAGGAAATAGCGGTCATGTGTAACCATCAGAACCGCACCGCGAAATGAGATCAGATAATTTTCCAGCCACTCTGACATCGCATTGTCCAAATGGTTGGTCGGCTCATCCAAGATCAGAATGTCCGCAGGCGTCAGAAGCGCGTTGACTAACGCAACACGCTTCTTCTGTCCGCCGGACATATGCTCTACTTTTTCTTCATAATCCGCAAAACCGAGCTGGTTCAGCATGGATCTTGCATCCGCTTCTATCGTCCAGCGGTTCCATTCTTCCATATTTCCGCCGACCGCAGCCTGCAAAATCGTTGTTCCAGGTGTAAATACCGGTGTCTGCGGAAGATAGCAGATCTTCACCTGATTACCCATACTGATCTTTCCGGCATCTGCTTCTTCAATCCCTGCAACCACTTTCAACAGAGTTGATTTTCCCATTCCGTTTACACCGATCACACCGATTTTTTCATTTTCATTAATACTAAATCCTACATCATCCAGAAGTATCCGGTCTGTGTATGATTTTGTAATATTTTCCATTGTAAATAAATTCATGCTAAATCCAGCCTTTCTTTTACAGGAAGATATATTTTAATACAAATAAAACTGCAAGCACATACATCAGTGCACTGATTTTCTTCTCTTTTGCCTTACCTGTCAGAAGATTTAATACTACATATGTGATAACCCCCATAGAGATTCCTTCGGAAATGCTGTAGAAGAACGGCATAGCTCCGATACAGATGTAACATGGAATTGCTTCAGAAACATCTGAGAAATCAATATTTACAACGTTTGTCAGCATATAGAATCCAACGATGACAAGTGCCGGTGCTGTTGCAAAGGATGGGATGGCAAGGAAGATCGGTGACAGGAACAGTGACAGTCCGAAAAGGATTGCTGTTGTAACTGCTGTGAGTCCGGTTCTTCCGCCTTCTGTAACACCGGATGCACTTTCAACGAAAGTTGTTGTTGTAGAAGTACCAAGAACAGCTCCTGCTGTTGTTGCTACCGCATCTGCCATTAATGCCCCTTTGATATGTGGCAGTTTTCCATCTTCATCCAGCATGTTTGCTTTGGAAGATACACCAATCAGAGTTCCGATCGTATCAAACATATCTACAAACAGGAAGGCAAATACAACCACAATAAAGTTCAGTGAAAACATAGAATGGAAATCCAGCTTTGCAAATACCGGAGCAATACTTGGAATAGAAAGTCCGTTGCTGAAATCAGGAAGCAGACTGTAGAATCCAACATCCGGATTCGGTACATAGATTCCTGCGAACTGACATCCGATTCCTAACAGCCATGTGATCAAGATTCCCCATAAAATATTTCCCTTGATATTCCTTATAACTAAGATTCCTGTGATCAGAATACCGATAACTGCAAGAAGTACTGTGATTCCTACATCATGGAAAGTAGCTTTTACGCCATTTGCCGCATTGTAGTTATCCAGTGAATATAACTGAAGCAGTGTAGATCCTCCGATTACAATCTTAGCATTTTGTAAACCGATAAATGCGATGAACAGACCGATACCTACGCTGACTGCAGCTTTTAAGTTCTTCGGAATTGCATTGAAAATTGCTTCACGGACATTTGTTGCAGACAGAATAATAAAGATAATACCTTCTGCAAATACTGCTGTTAATGCAACTTTCCAGCTGTATCCGTAGACACCTACAACTGTATATGCAAAATATGCATTCAGTCCCATACCTGGTGCAAGTGCAAACGGATAGTTTGCAAATACCGCCATCAGGACTGTGCCAAGTAATGCTGCCAGTGCTGTTGCTGTAAAGACTGCACCTGAATCCATACCTGCTGCTGACATAATACTTGGATTAACTGCAAGAATATATGCCATTGTCATAAATGTTGTGATTCCGGCAATAACTTCTGTCTTCACATCTGTGCCGTTCTCACGTAGTTTGAAAACTTTTTCTAACATGTGTTTTCCTCCTTGTCCTCTCATTAATTTAGAAACATAGTTTCCCAGGTAACAATAACAGTTTCATTCTAACAAAATAGAGCCATAAAGTAAATGGCTCTATTTCTTGAAAACACTTTTTCATCTATATTATTTTTAGGAGGGGTTTATATTTTTTTTGCTTCTAATCTGCTTCTCTTATTCGTTTGCGGAGCGGGAGAATCATTCCCGGTGCAACGGATAATTCATCAATTCCCATCTCATTTTCTCAATCGTCTCTTTCTTATCTGAGACAATTCCATTCAGATCAATACTTTCTTTTTTCAGCAAGTCTACGATCTTCATCTTTCTTCCTCCTATAATCCATAAGTTTCTGGTTTATCTTCCATCAATGCAACGATATCTTCTTTTGTCGCCAGCCAGTATTGAAAAGCTGTCGCACTTCCGGTCACAACACCAAGCCGGAATGCTTTTTCATAATCTCCGGTATTTAAATACCCTGTCAGAAATCCTGCCACCATAGAATCTCCTGCTCCCACTGAGTTCAGGACTTTTCCTTTTGGCGGTTTTGCTTCATATATAACGCCCTCTTCTGTCAGAAGAATGGCGCCGTCACCTGCCATGGATACGAGTACATTTTCTGCTCCCATCTCCTGCAGTTTCTTCGCATAAGCCACAATCTCGTCACTGGTCTTTAATGTCACTCCGAACATTTCGCCAAGTTCATGATTGTTTGGCTTGATCAGGAACGGATGATACTTTAATACTTTCAGGAGAAGATCCTTCGTCGCATCCACAACAAAATGAATTCCTCTTCCCTGTAAATGTTCCAGGATCCGTTCATAAATATCTGACGGAAGTGTATTCGGGATACTTCCCGCAAGTACGAGTATATCTTCTTCTTTTAATGCATCCAGCTGTTCAAATAATGCCTGCTGTGCTTCTTCAGTGATCACCGGCCCCTGTCCGTTGATCTCTGTCTCTTCGCCTGCATTAATCTTCACATTGATTCTTGTGGAACCTTCCGGGAGTCTTATAAATGCAGTATCACATCCAAATTCCTTCAGCATATTTTCTAATGCCTCTCCTGTAAAACCAGCGGTAAAACCAAGCGCTTTACTGGAGTGTCCCAGATTCGACAGGATTACGGAAACATTATTTCCTTTGCCCCCCGGATAAACAGCCTCATGTGTTGTCCGGTTGATCTCACCCGGCACAAGCTTATCCACCTGAATCACATAATCCAGAGAGGGGTTAAAAGTAACTGTGTAAATCATGCCTCAACCTCCATAACATTTTTATATTTTTTATATTTTTCATCTGCTATTCCTATTGTGAGCAGCTTTGCGTCTTCAAATGCAGAAAAAGTAACCGATGAGATCTGATTGATCTTCGTCGCGTCCGCAAGAACAAAACATTCACGGCACTGCTCCATTGCTTTTTCTTTTACCATTGCTTCAGCAATATCCGGTGTGGTATATCCTGCATCCGGATGTACACCGTTTGTTCCGAAGAAACCTTTCGTAAAATTATATTTACGAAGTCCGGAAATGGCATCGGCTCCGACGATTGCTTCTGTTATCGCTTTCAGCTCTCCACCGATCAGAATGACACGAAAGCCTTTCTGCAGCAGCTTTTGTGCATGGCCAATGGAATTCGTTACATAGACTGCATCTGCCTGTGTCAGATAATCAATCATTATATCCACGCTACTTCCGGCATCCAGATATACAAAATCATCTGCCTGAACAAGTGTCGCCGCATATTTGCCAATTTTCTGCTTTACTTCACAGTTCAGGTCTCTTCGTACAGACAACGCCGCATCCTTTGTTGTACATCCAGATTCTACTGCGGTTGCGCCACCATGTACTTTCACCAGCTCGCCCCGTTTATGAAGTGTTGTCAGATCTCTTCGTATTGTAGATTCCGAAGTGTCCAGAAGTTCTGTCAGTTCCTGGACTGTAACCGCATGTTCTTCATTTACAACACGAAGGATTTCGCTATATCTTTCTTCTGCAAGCATTCCCTTCATCCTTTCATTTTCAATCACTTTCATTCATCTTCATTCATCTTTATGCTTATACTACAGCCATTTTCAGTCAAAGTCAATCATTTTCAGTCAAAAATAATCATTAAAAAAGGACTTTTATCTTCGTACAAACTGCACAAAAAACAAAAATCCTTTTATAACATCTATATATTTTTAACTGCTACGCTCCTGGCAATCATAAACTACTGGATCTCGCGGATCTTCTTACGAAGCGCCAGTACCTGCCCCGGTGCTACTGATAATTCATCAATGCCAATCTGCAGGAAAAATTCTGTCAATGACAGATCTGCCGCCATATCTCCGCAGATACTGATTGGCTTTTCTTCCAGATGAACGTTATTAGCTACAATACGCAGCATCTTAAGTATCGCCGGATGGTGCGGATCAAAATATTTCTCCATCCGCTCATTTTCACGATCCATTCCGAGTGTGAATTGCAGCAGATCATTCGTTCCGATACTAAAGAAATCAACCTCTCTTGCAAGTTCTCCGCTAATCATGACTGCCGCCGGTGTCTCTATCATTACGCCGACCTGGATTTCTTTATTATAAGCGGTCTTCTCGGCACTCAGCTCTTTTTTCGCTCTCTCTAACAGAAGCTTTGCACTTCTTACTTCTTCCACAGTAGAGATCATTGGAAACATAATTGCAACATTACCATATACAGAAGCTCTTAAAATTGCACGGAGCTGCGTCTTAAACATATCTTCTTTCTCCAGTGATACTCTGATTCCACGGTAACCCATGGACGGATTCTTCTCCGGTCCGATTTCAAAGCATGCCGCCTGCTTCTCTCCGCCAAGATCTGCTGTACGGATCACAACTCGCTTGATCCCCATTGATTCTGCTGCCAGCTTATATGTCTGGAACTGCTGCTCTTCTGTTGGCAGCTTTCCACCATTCTCCATATACAGGAACTCACTTCTGAACAGCCCGATTCCACCGGCGTCACTTCGGATTACATTCTCAATATCCTCTCTGTTACCGATGTTCGCACAGATATCAATTTTCTGACCGCTCTGTGTAATATTCTCTTTTCCTTTCAGCCGTTCCAGATTCCGCGTCTTCTCATGGTTGGCGTCCTGTCGCTTCTTCATCTGCGTGATCGTTGTATAATCCGGCTCGATGTAAACCTTTCCTTCAAATCCGTCAATGATGATCGTCTTTCCATCGTACTCTTTCTTCAGCGCATCACCCAGTCCGATGACTGCCGGGATTCCTTTTGTACGGGCAATCACTGCCGTATGGGAATTGATCGTTCCATAACGCGTCACAAAACCAAGTACCTTGGACTTCTCTAACTGCATTGCCTCACTTGGATAAAGCTCTGATGCAGCCAGAATAAATGGTTCATCTGAAAGCAGACGATCCTTCCAGCTTCTGGACAGGATCCGGATCAGGCGGATCGCCACATCGCGAATATCTGCATCATGCCCTTTCAGATAATTCTTATCTTCTTCCGGTCCGTTCTTGATCAGTTCTTCAGCTGCATGGGAGACTGCAAATTCTGCATTCAGCTTCTCTTCCAGAATGATATTCGTAATCTTTCCGACAAATTCCTCGTCCTCTAAAATCTGCTGCTGCATTTCGAAAATAGCTGCATTCGCCTCTCCCACTTCTTTGATAGAAGAAGTATGCATCACTTTCAGTTCCATAAATGCCTTATCTTTGGCTTTTTGAAAACGGGCAACTTCTTTTTCAATATCTTTTACATAAATCCGTTTGATTTCTTTAATATCACGTTTATATAAAGAAAGCTTTCCGATTGCGATCCCTTCTGAAATTTTCTTCCCCGTTAATGTAATCATACTATTATATCCTCACTTCTTCGAAATATTTGCGTAAAATCTCCTAAATATACTTTACACGTTCCATACTCTTTCGTCAAGGAAAGGATACCGGCAAATGTCGAAACGCGCTGTTGCTTTTGTGTAAAATCGCCAAAAGCCCTTTCGTTTTTGTTGACTTCTTTATCAAAACATGTTAAAGTAACGGAGTGTAATCTTGGCTGACATCAGATTACACTGGATCTATTATTTTTCATTTTATGGAGGTATCATCATGAAAGGTACAGTAAAATGGTTTAACAACCAAAAAGGCTATGGTTTCATCTCTGATGAATCCGGCAAAGACGTTTTCGTACACTACTCAGGACTGAATATGGAAGGCTTCAAGTCTCTTGAAGAAGGACAGGAAGTTGAGTTTGATGTAACAGAAGGCGCCAAGGGACCTCAGGCAGTGAACGTAACGAAGCTCTAAGAGCCAGATTTAATCGAAATTTAGATGTACCTTTTAACTATATAAAGTAACTGGATTTTAGATATTTAAAAGTAATACACGAAAAATGAGATTAAGACAGCGAAGGCGGACAGTTTCCACTGTCCGCCTTTTTGTTGCCATAGCATCCGAAAGGATCTGCCAATGGCAGGTTCTGTAGGTTATGTCATCATTTATTCTTCTTCACTTGCTGTAGATTTTGAAATATCAAGCAGCACATTTACTCCAAATGGATTGATCGCTACACCTTCCATCCCATCCGGGAGCTGCTTTGCTACCGTCTCTGCATCCATGATCAATGCTCTGTATTTCTGTTCCTTATCAAACTTTACAAATTCCATCAAATCTGTAAAGATTGGCTGATATACTTTTCCACTTGTTCTGCGAAGTGCCGGAATCTGATTGTCTTCCTGTACTGCAACCAGATATTTTCCTTCATAGAAATGCGCCATCATCTCTTCATTCAACGCATCCATCTCTTCTGTCATCTCTTCCGGATTTCGGCGAAGCTCCTGTACAAAATAAAGCGCTGTCAGGTGAAGTTCCGGATTCTCAATTCTCGGTTCATCCTCCGGAAGATCCTCTTCTGCTGTTCTTATAACCAGATCATTTAACTGTACCTGCACTTTCTCTTCACCGGTACAAACCAGAATACAGTTTACTCCCATCGGAAACAGACCTGTGAAAAATTCCAGTCTGTGTTCCTTCTTCACATTTACAAGTCTTACCGGAATTTTGGCATCCAACATTCTGTCTGCCTGTTTTTTTGCTTCTTCTTCACTGTCAAATAGGATCACTTCATCATCATAAGTCTCCGGATCACAGTAGACAAATGGCATATTCGTACAAGCCGAATATATGACATATATATCTTCTGCTTCTCTTAACATCTCCAGCACGTCCATCTTTTCCATTTTTTATTTCCTCTTCCTTTCTTCCGCCTCTTTTAAAACGATCTGACTTTCGGTCGATAGCGCATATCTGCCACTGTGTAAACCGTAACAAAAGCTTCCGGATCTTTGTGGATAATGTAATTCATTAGTTTCTGATACTCGTTTTTATCCACAATTGTAATGATTTCTCTGTATTTTTCCATATTATATGCACCGATTGCTTCATAGAATGTCGCACCACTGTGCAATTCATGCAGGATAAACTCCCGCACTTCCTGTTCATATTTTGTAATGATGCAAACACGACGTTTCACATTCTGTCCAAATATAAAATGATCCAGCACAATTCCGTTGAAGTATGTACCCAGTATACTCAAAACAACTGCTTTCTTATCATAGATCAGCGCTGAAGAAAGCGCTACACACATCCCGGAAATGGACATTGCCTTTCCCAGTTCAATATGCAGATACTTGTTCATCATCTTCGCTACGATATCCAATCCACCGGAAGATGCATTCATATTGAACAAAATGCCGAGTCCGATACTTACAACTAAAATATAACATAACACATCCAGTTCCGTACTTTCTGTCAGAGACTGAAAATCCGGAAAAATTTTCTCAAAGACTGCCAGATAAAGCGGCAGTAAAATACTGGTATATACTGTCTTCGCGCCAAATTCTTTCCCACAGGTCAGAAATCCGATCACCAGCAGAACTACATTCAGGATCATGGTAACACTCGATACCGGAAGCGGCACATAATGCGCAAGAATGATCGCCAGCGCCGATACACTGCTGATTGATGTCTGGCTCGGAATCAGGAAAAAGTAAACAGCCGATGCAATGATCCCCACGGCAACCGACATAACTGCAACTTCTTTCACATTCTCAAACGTACAGCATATTTTCTTTTTTTCGTTCATACTCTTATCCCCACTTTTTTGAAAACTCCTCATCAAGCATACAAAAAAACAGAGAAGAAAGCAATCCTTTTACCGAAAATATTTTGTCAACCCATTGTCCTTAAAAAACACGACAACTTCTTTGTCATGAAGTCCGGTTCCTTTATCAACATAAATCTTATTTCCGTCTATGTTAATATTAATATCCAGATTCTGTCCAAAAGACTCTTCATAAATAACAGTTATTGACACCACATCCGAAGATTCTCCGTTCTTCCGGTAATTCTTCTCAAGCTTTCTCTGCTCGTTTTCAGAAACCGGTTTTAACTGTTTACATAAGCGGATGATTTCTTTCGTTTCATTTTCATCGTATTTTTCATTTAATTTTTCATCGGATGTTTTATAGAAAAAATGATCCAGCACCGCTCTGTCTTCCATGGCAGATGCCGTAAAATTACAATTTACAAAATATCCTGCAACAATCAAAGCCGTAAGGCATCCCCCGACAGCCAGCGCTGATACTGTTTTCTTAAAATCTGTTCTTTTAATAAGAAGCCGAATCGTTATCACCAGAGTCAGTACCAGCACCGTGAAAGCAAGATTCATATAACTGACCGGCTGATTTGACGAACTGACAAACGGATTTCCATATCTCAGCATAAAACGTCCAAAAGTATCCGATAACAGATAGGAACAACTATATACAACCAAAAATGTAAGCGTCAAAAAAGTAATCTGCTCTTTTTTATTCTCTCTTTCTCGTATCATACTTTCTCCTACAGTTTCCGGAATTCCGGAATATCACCGGATATCTTATACTGTTTTACATAGTTTGCAAATTTCTTATCTACATGATAAATTGTAATGTCATTTATCACAATATAACATTTTTGCGGATTTACATAAGCATCTGTAAATCTTGTCTTATTCCCCATAATAAGCCCGATTTCTATCTCATCCTCATAATTTCTTGTGATTCTCGGATCCTTTTTCAGACCTTTCTGTAAGCTATCTTTCAAAGTTTGCGCTGATTTTCCCGAAAATTCCTCACTGATCATCTGGGAACTCTGAAATACAAATGTATTGATGCCTTTCAGCTCTCCACAATCACTGACTGCCTTTTTATTAATGCCATAAGTCAGACAGATCAGCATTGCGATCACAATAATATTTCCATAAAGAAAGTGTGTATATCTCTGCAACGTAAATATTTTCTTATCTCCTGTAAAATACGCAAAGGACCCCACCAGAAATAAACCAATCAGCATAGGTGTGATCCATCTTGCCATCCCTGTGGCAATCAGACTGTGTGGAAAAAAATCCGTATTCAGATTCGCCAAAGTCTCTTCTGCGTCTGCCGCATCTGTTCCAATCATAAACTGATAGATTGCTTCACTGATCTTGTATGGAAGCCCCAGTATTCCTTTTGTTATAAAAAATGTATCTTTCTCATAAAGGTGGCTGAATAATCCGATCAGAACTCCTGCTGTACAGAAAAGCGCTACTCGGTTCGATCCCTTTTTGCCACTTATTATCTGCTGCATCTTTTCTCCCTTCTTTATGTATCCATTTTACTGGATAAACATCGCATCCCCAAACGAAAAAAATCGATATCTCTCTTTCACTGCCTCTTCATATGCCGCAAGGACATGCTCTCTTCCGGCAAGTGCTGATACAAGCATTACCAGCGTAGACTCCGGCAAATGGAAATTCGTGATCAAGCAGTCTAAAACCTTGAACTTATATCCCGGATAGATGAAAATCTCTGTCCAGCCGCTACATGCTTTTAAATGCCCGTCTTCATCTGCCGCGGATTCGATCGTACGGCAACTTGTCGTTCCGACACAAATTACTCTTCCGCCGTTTTCTTTTGCATGATTGATCTTCTGTGCTGCTTCTTCTGTAATCTGGAAAAATTCCGAATGCATATGATGTTCTGTGATCTCATCTACCTTCACCGGTCGGAAAGTTCCAAGCCCGACATGCAATGTCACACTTGCGATATCCACGCCTTTCTTCTTAATCGCTTCCAGAAGCTCCGGTGTAAAATGCAGTCCTGCTGTCGGCGCTGCTGCCGACCCGTTATGCTTCGCATAAACAGTCTGATAACGGTTCTTATCCTCCAGTTGATGTGTAATGTAAGGTGGAAGCGGCATCTGGCCAAGCTGGTCAAGGATCTCTTCAAAAATCCCTTCATAAGTAAACCGGATCAGACGATTTCCCTCCTCTACAATATCTACAACTTCTCCAATCAAAAGTCCGTCGCCGAAGCTGATCTTCGCTCCGACTTTTGCCTTTTTCCCCGGTTTTACAAGTGTCTCCCAGGTGTTGTCGCTTTTTCTTTTTAATAATAAAATCTCAATCTTTGCATTTGTTCCTACTTTGGAACCAATCAGCCTTGCCGGAATTACCTTCGTGTCATTGATAACCAGACAGTCTCCCTCATGCAGATAGTCAATAATCTCTTTAAATACATGATGGGAAACAGCCCCAGACTTCTTGTCAAGGACAAGCAGCCTGGAGCTGGAACGATCCTCAAGCGGATCCTGTGCAATCAATTCTTCCGGCAGATCATAATAAAAATCCTGTGTTTTCATTTTCTATGTGAATCTCCTTTATTTTCTTTGCATATACAACTCTCGTATCACTGAGTCTGTCATGCAGTCCACATTTCTGCTGATCCACTCCTGCCAGCAGATAGCCAAATCCTAACGATACGTGGCACAGAAATCGTCCTATGATCTCTCTGTACACAATATCGAACAGACCTAATCTTTCTTCTTTTGCACTTACAACCTTAAGATGGAATACGCGCTTTCCAAAAGTTGTTCCGGTTTCGTAAGTACATATAATAAAATATAACACCTGACAAATATAAAGTGCAATATCTTTTAAGGAATATTGAAACAAAACATTCGTATTCAATATGTTAATCTCAAGAAGCCCTAATACAAATGAAGCAAGCGCCAATACCAGACGGACTCCGATAAGTCCAAAAAAGATAATCATATGATCCAGCACATATGCAGCAAACCTTACCCAGAATCCTGCGTATTCCAGATTTTCACTATTGCAATCCCTCTGCATAATACATCAGTCCTCCGCTTTTACATTCTTCGGCAGTCTCTTTCAATACCTGTGCCTCTGACTTTGGAACCAGACTTCCTGCTTTCGCAAATAGTTCATCCAGCAGGCTCGTCTTACGCTCCGGCTCATAGAATTCATCCGTCTTAAATTTGTCACTCATTTCATCCTGCATCTCATCATAACTGCTGATTTTATCGATCAGACCATTATTTTTTGCCTGCGTTGCTGTGTAAGTTCTTCCATCAGCCAGCTTTTTCACCTGTTCTTTGGATATTTTTCTTCCGTCAGCTACTTTGGATACAAACGCTTCGTAACACTCATCTACCTGTGACTGGTATATCTTCACCTGCTCTTTTGTCAGTCTGCTGGAATCTTTATTTTTACCGCTCGTAATACTCACATAGCGGATGCCCAGTTTCTTGTATAAGCCTGTCAGGTCATAACCGGACATGATAACTCCGATGGAACCGGTCACTGTATTCTTATTTGCATAGATTTTATCTGATGATACAGAAGCCATATAACCTCCCGAAGCAGCATAATGTGCCATATAAGTCCAGATTGGCTGTTTGGTTATCTTCTTGTATTCCATCAGTTTGTCATACAATTCTTCCGATTCGTAGACTGCTCCACCCGGCGAATCTACATAAAGCAAAATTCCTTTATTATTTTCGTCATCCATAAGTTCATCCAGATACTCCATTGTCGTATCATGCTGATAACCACTGTTCTGTCCGCTCAGAATATCTGTCGTGTCTGATGCCTGTTCCTGGATCGTTCCCTGCACTTTCACAACTGCAATGTAATCGTCATCCGGTGGATCAAAATTACTGCCACCTGCAAGGATCTCTTCTGCTGCATCCCCTATAATACTTTCTGCCGCTGTATTTACAAATACACTGATCACTCCGATCACAGCGAACAGAAGACCTGCTATAAGCAGGCCTATGATCTGTTTCTTTTTCATTTTGGAAATTACCTTTCCTTTCTGTGAATGAACTGTTTATTTACGAAGTTCGATTCCAAGCGCTTCCAGTCCTTCCAAAATCTTGTTCATAGCACTTGTAATCTCTGCCTCTTCCAGTGTCTTATCCTTTGCACGGAATACGATAGAATATGCTACGGACTTAAAGCCTTTCTTAATCTGTTCTCCTTCGTAAATATCAAACAGTGCATAGCTCTCCAAATAAGCGCCACCCTTCTTCTCGATGACTTCTTCTACCTGTCCGACAAGAATCTCTTTCGGCATTACCATACTAATATCTCTGGTAACTGCCGGGAATTTGGCAATTCCCGTATATTTTCTGTCAAAGGTTGCCTTCTTCACAATCTCCGGCATATCAATAACAGCAATGTAAGCTCTTGTTCCGATTCCGTAATTGTCTGCAACATCCGGATGTACTTCTCCTAAATATCCGACAACTGTTCCATCATAAATGATATTTGCCTGACGTCCCGGATGCAGATATGTCTTTCCGGCATTCGGATCGTAAGTTTCTTTTTTATGAAGTCCTACTTTTTCAAAGAACTCTTCTACAACACCTTTCATGCTGAAGAAATCTCCGTCTCCATACATTCCAAGTGTAAACTGCATACGCTCTTCCGGCAGTTCTGTAAGTGGCAGAGCCTTTGGCAGATATACATTACCAAGCTCATATAATCTTACATTTTTATTTCTTCTGTTGTAGTTTGTTGCAAGAGAAGTCAGCATACCATTTAAGGATGTTGTTCTCATTACGCTGTAATCTTCTCCCAGCGGATTCACAATGTCAACAGTCTGGCGAAGCGGTGAATCCTCCGGCAACAGTAATTTATCAAATACCTTCGGGCTTTCAAATGAATAAGTCATTCCCTGGCTGAATCCACAGAACTCCGCGATATCACGCGCAATCTCTTCCACTCTCAACTTGAATGATAATTTACCTGTTGTTGCCTCTCCTCTCGGAAGTGTTGTCGGGATATTATCATATCCATAGAATCTTGCAACTTCTTCTGCAAGGTCAGCCATGCGGAACAGATCATGACGGAAAGTCGGAGCGATCACTTCTCTCTTCTCTTTGTCATATTCCAGGTCAATCTTCTTGAAGTATCCGATCATATCTTCTTCTGCGATCTCTGTTCCAAGCAAATTGTTAATTGCTTCCGGATCAAATGGCACACGTACCGGCTTTTTCTTCTTTCCATATACATCTACCATACCGCCGACAACTTCTCCGGCTCCCATCTCTTCAATGAGCTGGCATGCACGGTCGATTGCAGCCTGTGCATTGTTCGGATCCAGACCTTTTTCGAATTTACCGGAAGCATCTGTACGAAGTCCGACTCTCTTGCTTGATTTGCGGATGTTTGTTCCGTCAAAACATGCTGCTTCAAAAAGCATCGTCTTTACATTGTCTGTGATCATGGAGTTCTCACCACCCATGATTCCGGCAATACCGATAGATTTCTCGCCGTCGCAAATCATCAGAACGTCTTCATCCATCTGTCTTTCCTGTCCATCCAGTGTTGTAAATTTCTCATCTGCTTCTGCAGTACGGACAATAATCTCATGATTGGCAATCGTGTCCAGATCATAAGCATGCATTGGCTGTCCGTATTCTTCCATTACATAGTTTGTAATATCTACGAGGTTATTAATCGGACGGATTCCTACGGAAGCCAGTCTTCTCTGCATCCATTCCGGTGACGGTGCAATCTTGATATTCTTTACAACTCTTGCACAGTATCTCGGGCAGAGGTCTGTATTTTTTACAGTAACCTTGATGTAATCATTGACATCTTCGTCATTTCCTGTTGCTGTTACAACCGGCGGGCAAAATTCTTTGCGGAAAGTTGCTGCCGCTTCTCTTGCAATACCAACAACACTGTAGCAGTCTACACGGTTTGATGTGATCTCATATTCAAATATAACATCGTGCAGTCCCAGTACTTCAATGGCATCTGCTCCGACTTCTGTATCTTCCGGGAAAATGTAGATTCCGTATTCCGGTGCATCCGGATACATGTCACGGTTTGATCCCAGCTCTTCGATCGAGCACATCATACCGTTACTCTCTACTCCACGTAATTTGCCTTTTTTGATCTTGATTCCACCGGCAACTCTCTGTCCCGGCTCATGTCCGCCTGCAACACGTCCGCCGTCCAGAACAACCGGTACTTTGTCACCTTCTTTTACATTCGGTGCACCTGTTACGATCTGAATGGATTCTGTTCCGATATTTACCTGACAGATAATCAGCTTGTCAGCATCCGGATGCTTCTCAATCTTATCAATCTGTCCGACTACAATCTTGTCCAGATCTGCATCCATCTTTTCAAATCCTTCTACTTTTGTTCCGGTCAGTGTCATTGCATCGGTATATTCCTGTGCTGTCACGTCAAGATCCGGAACATATGCTTTTATCCATGATAATGATGTATTCATCTTATTACTCCTTTCGCGTCCTTCGTCTATCGTTTAAAACTGTTTTAAGAATCGGATATCATTTTCATATAACAGTCTCATGTCATCAATTTCGTATTTTAACAGTGCAATACGTTCCAGACCTACACCAAATGCAAATCCTGTATATTCATCCGGATCAATTCCACACATTTCCAGTACATGTGGATGTACCATACCACAGCCAAGAATCTCAATCCATCCGGATCCTTTACAGAAACGGCATCCTTTCCCGCCGCATTTGAAGCAGGTAACATCAACTTCTGCACTTGGCTCTGTAAATGGGAAATGATGCGGACGAAATTTCGTCTTTGTCTCTGGTCCGAATAACTCTTTTGCAAATACTTCTAGTGTACCTTTCAGGTCTGCGAAAGAAATGTTTTTGTCAATAACAAGTCCTTCGATCTGATGGAAAGAAGGAGAATGTGTTGCATCTACTTCGTCAGAACGGAATACACGTCCCGGTGCGATCATACGGATTGGGAGTTTTCCCTGTTCCATTACTCGTGCCTGTACCGGTGATGTCTGGGTACGAAGTACGATATCTTTATTAATATAGAACGTATCCTGCTCATCTTTTGCCGGATGATCTGCCGGAATATTCAGTTTTTCAAAGTTGTACAGATCGTATTCTACTTCCGGTCCTTCTACAACTTCATATCCCATACCAACGAAAATTCTCTCTACTTCTTCCAGTGCAATCGTGTTCGGATGTCTGTGTCCGACCATATTCTTCTTGGACGGCAGTGTTACATCGATTACTTCCTGTTTCATCTTCTCTTCACGGATCGCACGCTCCATTTTGCTCTTGCTTTCCTCTAATATCTTCTCAATTGCTTCTCTTGTCTCATTGACCATCTGACCAACCTTCGGTCTGTCTTCTTTGGCAACATCTTTCATACTCTTTAATACGGCTGTCAGCTCTCCCTTTTTACCAAGGAATTTTACGCGGACATCATTCAGTTTTTCAGGCATATCTGCCTGTTCGATTGCTTTTAATGCTTCTTCTCTGATGGCTTTAAGCTTCTCCTGCATCTCTTTTCTCCCTTTCTTCATCAATATATCTGTCCATATTCAGACACCTGCAGAACCTGCCGACGGCAACTTCATCCAGATGCTGTGGCAATAAAAAAAGAACTTCATCCCCTAGGGACGAGGTTCTACCCGTGGTACCACCCTGATTCCTGCAGCATATTACTTGCGGCAGGCACTTATCTTCTGCGTAACGTGCAGGTTACGTTTTCTCTTACTTACAGATTATCTCCGTTTCAAAGAAACAGCTTACGTGGGAAATTCAATCCTTATCTGAACCGAAGAAGACTTCCAGCCTGCGATCTTCTCTCTCTGTCGGAAAATAATTCTCTACTTACACGGTCATTGCTTTTTCCAAAAATAGATTGAGTTCTAATACTTCATTATTGTATCATACAGCCCGGAGATGTCAAGTTCTATTCTCCAAAAATCTCATCTGATACCATCACATTCACTACACCGCCAAGCAGAATCGTATACATACAGAAATACATCCAAAGCATGATCAACACGATTGTTGTCAGACTTCCGTACATATCCGAAAATCCCTGAAATACATCTACATACACAGAAAAAATCCAGGATATGATCATCCAGCCGATTGCTGCAAATACCGCACCCGGAATCTGTCTTTTTAAATTTGTCCTGCGGTTTGGCAGAAACTTATAGATCAAAAGGAAGAATATCATCAATGTGATAGGCGTAATGATCGTACGCGTTTTAATCAGCCAGTCAGCAATCTGTTTCATGATCGTTACATGATTTGTGATAAATATATTTATTGTATTACCAAACACAGACAACAGCAGCAGGAATATGATCACGATCAGGAACATCACTGTATAGATCGTTGCCCGCAGACGGAGATAAAAATAGTTACGTGTCTCATGGCATTTGTAAATGCAGTTCAGTCCGGAAGACATCGCAAGTACACCTTTTCCTGCTGACCAGAGCGCTACAACTACCGTGATCGGGATGATGCTCATTGACTGGTTGTAAACCTGATTCACGATCGATGTGATCAGTGTCTCCACAGATGACGGGAACACCTGAATCACTGCCGCCATAACATCTGCTTTCGTCACTGGTGTATAACGCACCAGTGTCAGAAGAAGCAGAATGATCGGAATCAGACACAGCATAAAAAAGTATGCCGACTGTGCAGCATACGCACCTACATGATCATGGGATATATCTGTTGTTATCTGTATTATTTTTGAACTGATTTCTTTTATTTTCTTCATAGTTTTCTCCTGACATTCGCACCCCATTTTAACTGATTTCATGCGCTTTGTCTACGATTATCTGTCTTTTATCGTACCGGCAGATATTTTCTTAGATGTTTTTCTTCATATTATTAATTTTCTACCGTAATGTCAGAATAAAACAGTTTCAATATTTCTTTGTAAGTTTTCCCCTGTTTTGCCATTTCATTGGCTCCTGTCTGGCTCATTCCGATTCCATGTCCGAATCCGCCTCCCCGGATGTGGATCTGGCTCTTTTTTTTCGTAATTGTAATAAACGCACTTGGAAGCAATGTTCGAAACTTCACCTTACTTCCGTCCTGCTTCCGGATATCATAATCTCCCGCAAGCGCTGACCGGATTTTATTCTCTGTTTTTATAGTCAGATTTCCTTTGTCTCCCTTTACTTTAAGTTCCAGCGCTACTTTTCCCGGACCTCTTTTTGAAATATATATCTTGCGGATACTTCCGACATCTTTTCCGGTATTTTTATAAAGAATCGTTGACAATCTTGCTGCCGTTACGTCCACTGTCCACCGGTACCATGGAAGATTTTTCTCATAATCCCCATTTTTTCCACTGACTCTGACGGATTTCAGATAGCCGGTAGCTGCTGATGAAGTGCTTCCCCACGCTGCAGTTGTCGTCGTTCTTCCGGAAGATGTCGAATAATAGTATGTTGTTGCAATTTTCCCTTTATACTTTGCAGTTTCTCCGGCTGTCTGCCTGACCGCTTTCACAGCAGAATCCGCCTGCTTTGAATTGCCATATACCTGATAATCTGTACTGTCATTGACATGCGCCCGGTATTTCGGATAAGCATAGTTCTCCATCTGCCGGTAAGCATAGCTTCTCGCGCAGACAGCCTGCGCTTTTAATGCTTCCAGTTTATATGACACCGGCATCTCGCTCGGAACAACCGCACAGAGATAATCTTCTACCGTAAGTTCATTGATCAGTGCGATCTTCTTTCCGGCAGGCTTAAGTTCCAGTGTCCCGCTGTAAGACGGCGTTCCATAACCTCTTCGTATGCTCTTAACCTGTACCGTACCTTTTCTTGCACGAATTTTTATTGTATGTTTTTTCAGTCGCCGATTTGAAGCTTTTATCGTCACAGTTTTTCCGGCAGGTACGGAAACTTTTTTCGCTCCTATTCTTAATATCAAGCCTTCTTTTCCCGAAACTTTCACTTCCGTATGAAACGCCCGGGTATATCCTGTTGTCATCAGGAGAACACGGATCTTTGGATTCTTTTTCGCTATTTTCGTATTATCCGTCTGTTTTTTTGACACATCTTTTTCATATGTATTGTTGTATGTCTGTTTCTGCCTGTCACTTTCACGTACTTGTCTTCTCCTCGCTACTTCCGGCAGTTTTCCACTGAGTAACACAATAAAAAAAGCGGCAATGAGAATACAGCCACACAAACGAATACTCTTTTGATGTTTTCTGTTTTTCTGACATTTCAACTGAATCCCTCCATATACATTCGTAACATTCGTAAAGCCACACGTTTCTTGTACTTTTCGCTGCATTAACAGCTCCTTTTTGTTCACATATGGATAAAAAGAAGATGCCGCATCGGATTATCACTAATCGTTCTGCGGCATCTGCCTTATCTTCTGTATTCCCCAAAATGCCTGTTTCTGTATTTTGACTCCTAGCCATCCGCTAGGTGGGTGTCCGCATCTGCTTTTCTGCCTTCCCCTGCATAAATGAGGGCTTGACATATTACAGAGATAATAAGAGTCCCGTTTAAAGTATTGTAGGTTCAAAATAACAGAAGTTATCGAACATTTCAGGTTTCCAACTGAGATTATTATACTCCAATAATCTCTATTTTACAACTGTTTTCTTATAACTGTGGTCCGGCAGATACAAGTGCCTTACCATCTTCGTTACCTTCATATTTAGCAAAGTTCTTAACAAATCTTCCTGCGAGGTCTTTTGCCTTTGTCTCCCACTCTGTTGCATCGGCATAAGTATCTCTTGGATCAAGGATTCCTGTATCAACGCCCGGAAGCTCTGTCGGAACTTCGAAGTTGAAGTATGGAATTGTCTTTGTCGGTGCATTCTTAATATCTCCGCTTAAGATTGCATCAATGATTCCACGAGTATCTTTGATAGAGATACGTTTTCCTGTTCCATTCCATCCTGTATTAACAAGATATGCTTTTGCTCCGTTAGCTTTCATCTTTTTAACTAATTCGTGAGCATATTTTGTCGGATGCAACTCCAAGAATGCCTGTCCGAAACAAGCTGAGAATGTCGGTGTAGGCTCTGTGATTCCACGCTCTGTTCCTGCAAGTTTTGCTGTAAATCCTGACAGGAAGTAATATTCTGTCTGTTCCGGAGTTAATACAGATACCGGAGGAAGTACTCCAAATGCATCTGCTGACAGGAAGATTACATTCTTAGCTGCCGGTGCTGCTGATATCGGACGTACGATCTTCTCAATGTGATCGATTGGGTAAGATACACGCGTATTCTCTGTCACGCTCTTATCTGCGAAATCAATCTTACCATCTTTGTCCAGTGTGACATTTTCAAGAAGTGCGTTACGTTTGATTGCATTGTAAATGTCCGGCTCAGACTCTTTATCCAGGTTGATAACTTTTGCGTAACATCCACCTTCAAAGTTAAATACTCCATTATCATCCCATCCGTGCTCGTCATCACCGATCAGAAGTCTCTTCGGATCAGTAGAAAGCGTTGTCTTACCTGTTCCGGAAAGTCCGAAGAAGATTGCTGTATTCTCTCCGTTCATATCTGTGTTTGCTGAGCAGTGCATAGATGCAATACCTTTTAATGGCAGATAGTAGTTCATCATAGAGAACATACCTTTCTTCATCTCTCCACCATACCATGTATTGATGATTACCTGCTCACGGCTTGTGATGTTGAATACTACTGCTGTCTCAGAATTCAGTCCTAATTCTTTGTAGTTCTCAACTTTTGCTTTTGACGCATTGTAAACAACGAAGTCCGGCTCAAAATCCTTCAGTTCTTCTTCTGTTGGTTTGATAAACATATTTGTTACAAAATGTGCCTGCCATGCAACTTCTACGATAAAGCGGATTGCCATACGTGTATCTTTGTTTGCACCGCAGAATGCATCTACAACATAAAGTTTCTTGTCGGAAAGTTCTTTCTGTGCAATCTCTTTTACAGCTTTCCATGTCTCTTCTGATGCCGGGTGGTTATCATTTTTATACTCATCAGAGGTCCACCATACCGTATCTTTGGAATTTTCATCCATTACGATATATTTATCTTTTGGCGAACGACCGGTATAGATACCTGTCATTACATTCACTGCTCCGAGTTCGCTCTCCTGTCCTTTTTCATAACCTTCAAGTTCAGGTTTTGTTTCTTCTTCAAATAACATCTCATAAGAAGGATTATAAACAATCTCTGTAGTTCCTGTAATTCCATACTTGCTTAAATCGATTTTTGCCATTTTACATTAACCTCTTTTCTTCATTATTTACATTGTCCTGTCTGTGCACGACAACATTTGCTCCTATTATCTCATTTATTTCAAAAAAAGTCAAGACTTTAACAATCTTTTTTCGAAAGTTTTAGACATTTTTTATGCATTTATCTTCCTTTTTTCGTTAAATCCTTGTCTATGGTATTTAAAAAATGCAAGATTGCATGCGCAATCTTGCATTTCCTTATGCTTTAAAATATTTATTATTGATTTTTTTAATCATTACAGCGTAAATCACAAGCGCAACGATCGTAATGGTCATGAAAACATAAAATACCGTCTTCGCTTCTCCGATATAAGTGTTATAAAGATCGGAAGCACCATATAAAGTTGCTGCAATACCAAGTATTAAAAGTGGCGGCAATGCCTCCTTACAGTATCCATCCAGATCTTTGCACTTTTTAATATTCACGTTTTTCGGAAGTAAGATCGTCCGGTTGATCTCATGTTTGAATCTCAGCATGTAACATCCATACAGACAATACAATCCGAGTCCCAGACCTATTACTCCAAATACACCTTCCATTCTTCGTTATCCTCCGTATCTCCTGTATTTCTCTTCTTTTGACTAACGGTTCAGAATCTGTTTTACAGTCTCTTCCATCTGATCTACATCACATTCGATATTATGCAGGACATTTGCATCCAGAATGTCTTTGATTGCCTGCGGCATATCGACCTGTGAAAGCTCCTGCAATTTCGGAAGCAGTGCAAATTCATCTTCTTCTGCATATTTTGCATCAATTGCTGTCATAACGCTCTTCACGAATTTGTACGGGCTTGCTGTGGACGCGATCAGATATTTCTTGCCTGTCTTTTCTGACTGTTCATACCGGCTGCATACATAAGATGCAACTGCTGTATGTGTATCCATCACATAACCGGTCTTATCATAGACATCATGGATCTGCTCTGCCGTCTCGTCCTCTGTGGCATATCCTGCAGCAAAATCAGACAGTTTTGCTTTCATATCTTCCGAAACCGTATACGTTCCATCTTTTTTCAAAGCTTCCATCAGTTCTTTTGTCTTATCGCTGTCTTCGCCTGCAATTACATAGATCAGACGCTCCAGATTGCTGGAAATCAGAATATCCATAGATGGCGATGTTGTCAACACAAATTCACGGTTCTTATCATAAGTTCCTGTCTGGAAGAAATCAAACAATACTTTATTTTCATTCGATGCACAGATCAGTTTACCAATCGGCACACCCATCTGTTTTGCATAGTAAGCTGCAAGAATATTTCCAAAATTACCTGTCGGAACGACAACTTGTAATTCTTCTCCGTTCGCAAGTTCTTCATTTTCCAAAAGTTTTGCATATGCATATACATAATAAACAACCTGCGGAACCAGGCGTCCGATATTAATAGAGTTGGCTGATGAAAACTGATATCCCTTGCCGGCAAGTTCTTCTGCAAGTTCTTTGTCTTCAAACATTGCTTTGACACCGCTCTGCGCATTGTCAAAATTGCCGTGGATCGCAACAACATCTACATTGCTTCCCTTCTGCGTTACCATCTGAAGTTCCTGTACTTTACTGACACCGTTCTTCGGATAGAACACGATGATCTGTGTTCCTTCCACATCTGCAAATCCTGCCATTGCAGCTTTTCCGGTATCTCCGGATGTCGCTGTCAGGATCACGATCTTATTCTCTACGTGATTCTTCTTCGCAGAAGTCGTAAGGAGATGTGGCAGAATGGAAAGTGCCATATCTTTAAATGCGATGGTTGCACCGTGGAATAACTCCAGATAGTAAGTATCCGATACCTTTACCAAAGATGCAATCTCTTCCGTATCAAACTTGCTGTCATATGCTTTCTCAATGCACCCTTTCAGTTCTCCCTCTGTAAAATCGGCCAGAAACAGCTTCATTACTTCATAAGCAATCTCCTGATAGCTCATACTTTTTAACTGCTCCATAGAAACATCCAGTTTTGGAATCTCTTCAGGTACAAATAAACCGCCATCCGGAGCAAGCCCTTTTAAAATTGCTTCAGATGCAGTTACCTTTAACTCGGAATTCCGGGTACTTTTGTAATGTAGACTCATATTTCCACCTTTCCTTTGGTCTTTCTTGCTATTATTTCTTCTTGCTGTTTGTATATTTTACAAGACCGCCTGCTGCAATCAGTTTCTGCATGAATTCCGGGAATGGCTGTCCCTGGAATTCTGTTCCTTTTGTACGGTTGTAAATCTTACCACTGTCGAAATCTACTTCCACTTCATCGCCTGCTTCGATTCCTCTTGCAGCTTCCGGACATTCGATGATCGGCAGTCCGATATTAATAGAATTACGGTAAAAAATTCTTGCAAATGTCTCTGCGATCACGCAGCTTACTCCTGCAGTCTTAAGACAGAGCGGTGCATGCTCTCTGGATGAGCCACATCCGAAGTTCTTATTTGCCACGATCAGATCTCCCGGTTTTACTTTATTCACAAAGTCCGGATCAATGTCTGCCATTGCATGACTTGCCAGCTCCTGCGCGTCAAATGAATTCAGGTATCTTGCCGGAATGATTACATCTGTGTCTACGTTGTCTCCATATTTAAATACATGTCCTAATGCCTTCATTATCTGTCACCCACTTTCTCCGGATTTGCAATACATCCTGCGATCGCACTTGCTGCTGCTACTTCCGGCGATGCAAGATAAATCAAGGAATCTACATGTCCCATTCTTCCTACAAAATTACGGTTTGTTGTAGATACACACTTTTCTCCTGCTGCCATAACGCCCATATGTCCGCCCATACACGGTCCACAGCTTGGTGTGTTCACGGCACAGCCCGCATCTACGAAAATATCAAGAAGTCCTTCTTTGATACACTGTTTGTAAATTTTCTGTGTTGCCGGAATTACCATTACACGCACATCTTCATGTACTTTATGTCCTTTTAAAATAGCTGCTGCCTTACGCATGTCTTCCATACGTCCATTTGTACAGGATCCGATTACAACCTGATCGATCTTGATCGGTTCCATTGCTTCAATCTCATCGATTGTCTTAGCATTACCCGGAAGGTGTGGGAATGCAACGGTCGGACGTACTTCGGAAAGATTGATCTCAATTACTTCGTCATACTCTGCATCCTCATCCGCTTCATAGACCTGATATGCTTTCTTCGTATGCTCATTAAGATAAGCTTTTGTCTGATCATCTACCGGGAAGATTCCGTTCTTTGCGCCTGCTTCAATCGCCATATTCGCCATTGTAAAACGGTCATCCATGGAAAGAGCTGCAATTCCTTCACCTGTGAATTCCATAGATTTGTAAAGTGCTCCGTCCACACCGATCTTACCAATGATATGAATAATAATATCTTTACCGCTCACATAAGGTCCCGGCTGTCCTTTCAGGACAAATTTTAATGCACTTGGCACTTTGAACCAGAGTTCTCCGGTTGCCATACCTGTTGCAATATCAGTTGTTCCGACACCGGTAGAAAATGCCCCCAGTGCTCCATATGTACAGGTATGTGAATCTGCACCGATAATACATTCACCTGCTGCTACAACACCTGCTTCCGGAAGAATCGCATGCTCTACACCGGATTTTCCCTGTTCAAAATACCAGGAAAGTCCTTGATCTTTTGCAAATTCGCGGATTGATTTTGAATTCTCTGCGGATTTAATATCTTTATTCGGCGTAAAATGATCCGGTACAAGTACTACTTTATCTTTGTCAAATACCTTCTCTGCCATCTGTCTGAAAATCGGCAGTGCCATTGGCCCGGTAATATCATTTGCCATAACTACGTCTAACTTTGCTTCTATCAACTGTCCTGCCACAACATGATCAAGACCTGCATGAGCAGCTAATATTTTCTGCGTCATTGTCATTCCCATCACGACAACCTCCTATTCTTCTACTTAGTCTTACGAGCTATTCTACCACAGGTAAATATTACAGTGCAAGAAAGAATACATAAGACCGTAAGAAGTATCAAATCTTGTTCGTCTCCGGTTTTTACAATCTCTTTCTTCTTCACTGACGGTTTTTCTGCCTTTTTCTCTACTTTCACAATCTCAGGTTTCTTCTTTTCTGCCGGTTTTTCCGGTTTCTCCGGTTTTTCTGGTTTCTCTGGTTTTTCCGATTCTTCCACAGTCACGATTTCCATATCATCCACATCTTCCGCATTATCGGCACGGACGATTACTTCATTTTCAATCTCTTTTCCGATCAGTTTCTCATCCAGAATTTCCACCTGATAAGTCACTGTGTATTTGTCACCGGAATGAATACTTTCCAGAAAATGTTTTGTTTCAATTGTATATGTGTTCTCTTTTACAGAAATAACCGCGTCAGATACAACGCTTTGATCTTTGTCATACAGAATAATAGAATCCGGAAGAAGTCTCACTCCTTCCGTTAGAATCCGGTCTGTGATCGTAACGCCTGAGGCAACCGCCTTCTCAATCTGCTGCGTCACATCAACCGTATATGTAATCCTGTCACCAACTTTATATTTTTTATCTTCCCGGTCAGCGCTCTTTTCCACTTTAAGTTCCGGCTTTTCAATCCATTGCACCGCAAGACTGGTTGGAATATTATCCGCACTTACCAGTTCCCCGACTCCCAGGTGCTGTCCGCCTGCTCCGGTATTAATCACCAGACTTCTCCAATTCTGTCTGTTTTTCCCATAAATGTTGCCTGTTTTCCACGTCTGGGCATTCCATTTTCCCACCGGACACTTCAAATAAAAACGATCGCCGCCGTAAACCGTCACATTTCCTGTCTTTTTTGTCCCTTTTGTTTCATTTACCAGTATTACATCCGCAGGCAGTTTCAGGACAATTGAATTATCTTCATCGCCCTTGCAGGTGATAGTTTTTGTCTTTTGCACTTTTTCATTTTTATCATAAACAGCCGTCAATGTCTTCTCTGAAAAAGCAATATCCGGATCCGGTATTTTCGGGAATGTCTTAATCTTCGCCGTACAGCTTTTCACTTTCTGCTTCATTGTGTCACTTAATCCCAGAAATGCATCACTTGAATCTTTGCATTCGTCATATACATAGGACAGAATACAATGCGACAGACTGTAAGCTTTTTTCTTCTCCTGCCAGTTTTCTCCAAATACAGGTTTCAAATACTTCTGATACCCCGGATTGCCATACGCATAATACAGTGTTTTACTTAAAAGCGTGTCATTCGTCAATTGTTTTGACATATAGGTTCCGTCATGCGGAGAACTTCGTTTTGGTTCCAGACAATATCCAAGGGTTCCGTCAATATAATAGTAAAACGTTGAATACCCTTCATAAAATACTTCTTCGCCTCTTCTCAGCGACACATCTTTCGCCTCACTTTTTACTGCCGGCACGCAACAGAAAACCAGACAAAGCACCGCCAGAAACCGCACAAAAGGACTCCATGGGAAATTTCTTTTTTTCATAAGCACTACTCCTTCTTCAATTGTAAAATTAAATTGCTAAAACCAGTTACTGTAACTGCCCTCCTTTCCTTTTATGATTTCTCGTTTTGTGAAATTCGGGAAGATCATTTCCCTGTCGGGGGATTCCCCGTACGAATATTGATTATAAAGAATCATCAGAACTTCTTAAGACGAGTGTATTAATCATATAGATGTTTTACACATTTGTCAATACTTTTTAGATTGATATATTCTCTTAAAAATGATATTATAAAAGAATTATTATAGATAATATTTATCATTAACATTAGAGAGGAATACATACATGACATTAAAACAGGGAAACAGTAATACTTCCTATCAGGTTGTTTCCATTCAACTGGAAGAAAAACTGGAACGCCGTCTGGAAGCCTTGGGACTTACGGAAGGCAGTACTATCACAATAATGAATAATCAGAAAAAAGGCTCACTCACTGTGAAATTCCGCGGAACACGTTTTGCTCTCGGAAAAAGAATTGCCAATCATATTGAAGTAAAGGAGCAAAACTGACATGGGACTTGCAGACACAAGAGAAAAAAATAACCAGACTAATAACAACAGCAAAATTATCAATGTCGGATTCATCGGGAATCCAAACTGCGGAAAGACAACGCTTTTTAATGCGTACACAGGTGCGAATTTAAAAGTTGCAAACTGGCCCGGCGTAACTGTTGAAAAGAAAGAAGGAAAAACCTTTTACAAAGGGCAGGAATTTCGTCTGATCGATCTTCCCGGCATTTACAGTCTCTCATCTTATACAATGGAAGAAACTGTATCCAGAGACTGTATTTTAAGTGATGAAGTAGATGTCATTGTAGACGTCATTGATGCTTCCAGTCTTGAACGCAATCTCTATTTAACATTGCAGCTTCTTGAACTTGGCAAGCCGGTTGTACTGGCGCTCAATATGATGGATATCGTTGAAGAACGCGGGCTGGAATTAGATCTTCACCGGCTTCCGGAAATGCTCGGCATACCAGTCATTCCGGTTTCTGCACGCAAACGCACCGGACTATCTATCTTAATGCATGCTGTAGCACATCATAATGATCCTGATGTTCAGGATCCGTTGATTCATCATCACACTGGGAAGTCTTCTAATCACCGACATGATCACCATTCTGAATATGCAATGGTTTACAACGATGAAATCGAAGACAAAATTGATCTCCTGATCAGCCGTCTTTCAAAAAAATATCCGGATATGACAAACAAACGCTGGCATGCGATCAAACTTCTCGAAAACGATCCTGATATCCGCAAACGTCATCCAATTGACTGCGCCGATATTATTGAGCGAAGCTACGAAAAAGATATGATCAATCAGAAATATGATTTTATCGAAGAAGTGATCGGTGAAGTCCTCGTTGGTAAATCAAAAAAAGAGGCAGCTACAGATAAGATAGATTCTTACCTGACGAATCGGTTTCTGGGACTTCCAATCTTCCTTGGCATTATGGCAATTGTATTTTTCCTGACATTTACAATTGGTGATTTTCTGAAAGGATATTTTGAAATTGCATTAGACTACCTGACATCCGGTGCATCTGCCCTTTTACAGGCACTACATGTACACCCGATGCTTTCATCGCTCATCACGGACGGAATCATTTCCGGTGTAGGCGGGATCTTAACTTTTTTGCCAAATATTTTTATTCTCTTCCTGGCACTGGCGTTTTTGGAGGACAGTGGCTATATGGCAAGAGTTGCTTTTGTAATGGATGATATTATGAGCCATCTCGGACTGTCCGGAAAAGCTTTTCTGCCATTACTTCTGGGATTTGGCTGTTCCGTTCCTGCTGTTATGGCATCCAGGGCTTTAGAGCATCCGAAAGACCGGTTCAAAACAATTTTGATCACACCATTTATGTCCTGCAGTGCAAGACTTCCGATTTACGTCCTGTTCTCATCCATGTTTTTTGGAGAACACGCAATGCTCGCCTGCTACTCTTTGTACATACTTGGAATTTTGATTGCGATCACAACCGCCTATATCCTTTCTCGTATAGACGGTTCAAAAGCCGATCATGCACTGTTGATCGAGCTTCCGGAATACAAGTCACCAAATGCACACACCATTGCAATTTATGTATGGGAAAAGATCAAAGACTACCTGACAAAAGCTGGAACCGTTATTTTCCTGGCATCTGTTCTGATGTGGATTATTTTAAATTTCGGTCCGACTGGATATGTAACAGATATCAGTCTGAGTTTCGGATCCTATATTGGAAAAGCAATCGTCCCGCTCTTTCGGCCTGTCGGTCTTGGATACTGGCAGATCATTGTCGCACTGATTGCCGGAATTGCCGCAAAAGAAGTGGTTGTGTCCAGTTGCAGTGTCCTTTTCGGGATACAGAATATTACAACCGCACATGGCATGACAACCATGTCTGCCACTTTGGGTACTCTTGGATTCGGTCCTGCAAACGCATACGCTCTTATGGTTTTTTGTTTGCTTTATGTACCATGCACTGCTACCATCGCAACGATTCATAGAGAATTGAACAGTTGGAAATCTACTATATCTATTCTTCTCTATCAATTAGTTACTGCATGGACATGCAGCTGCATTGCTTACCACGTCTGCTCTTTATTATTTTAATCTTGTCTGCGTAAGATTGAAATTTAAAATACTGCACTGACAGGCTTTCCATTAATAGTATTACAGTTGCAAAGGCACATATACGGATTCTTTAATCCTGTATATGTGCCTTTCTCTTTCTCTCAGAAATATCTAAGAATTATGCTCTTTTAAATATTGAATCTCGATTGGATCGATCGGATCCATTGGATTTTCAATCTTACCTTTTTTCCGTCTCTTTCTTCTCTTCAGCAATTCGCCGCCTTTGTTATAAAACCAGAATGAATATGCCAAAAGCTTGCTTGCTTTTCCAATCCTGTCTTTCGTTGTCTTATCGTACAGTTTCCCTCCTGCTTCTATCGGTACTTTCTTCCGTATTAGTGCAATCAACTCTGTCTCACAGGTGACACGCTCCGGAAGAATCGTATATCCCATGGAAACACAATTCAGCTTATGAGAATCACTTCCTCCGATCCCCGGTTTCTTATACTTCTGCGCCAGCTTCCTTGCACCTTCATTCGATGCTTCCGGTTCGCAGGCGTTAAATGCTTCAATAAAATCAAAACGCTTGATAATCTCCGGTGAACGATAATATCTCTTTGTATTCGTAAAGCTCATATATTTCTCGCCACACGGATGTGCCGGTCCTAAAATTCCGCCATGCCTATGCACAAAATCGATCAGCATAGCCACTGGCATTCCACGCATCTCAAGCAAACGCATCTTCACACCTTCCGGCATAATACAGATGATATGTCCTGCATCACAGGTATCATACTCGATGCCTTTGAGTACAACAAAATCTTCGTACACCTTGCCTTTCATCTCGTTCTTCCAGTATCTGTATCCTTTATACGTATCATGGTCGGTAATCAACATTCCGTCAAATCCGTGTGCTTTCAGTTTTGTAATATATTCGTCCAGACTCACTCTGCTGTCAACAGAACCTTCCTTCACATGACAATGCATATCCAGCTTCATAAACAAGCCTCCTTTGCATGAACTTGATTTTATTATATCACATATCATGCAAAATACAACTGATCCGGACTTCTGCCTGTATTTCCCTCAAAACGCTTTTTTTGATTCTTTCGTTCCTGTCACACCACAGCAGAGAATAAGACCTGTACACCAGATCAGAAAATATAGATAATTCGGCAGCTCAACTGCTGTGAAACCAAATAAAAAAGCTGCCATCATCTGAACAAGCACGCCTGTTATCATCTTGCTGTTTTGTAAAAATCTCCTTATAATTTTTCTCATAAAAAAGCACCTCTCCTTCTATAATTCAATACTATAGCAGAAGAGGTGTCTCATAAAACGGACTACTTACTCATCATCTTCATCCGTATCATCATCAAAATCATCCAGTATCATTCTTGCTTTCTCAACTTCTGACTCCACAGAATCCTGTTCTTTTATTTTTTCTGAGAATTTCTTCTCTTTTTTGCCAAGTTTTCTTGACTGCATCATAAACTGTACAATCATGCCGATAATTGCAACAACAACACCGATCACCAGTCTTGCTGCTCCTGCAAACGGAAGATCCACAAGCATTACAACTGCTGTTCCAACACTCATTCCGCCGGCAAATGCTGTTACAACGATCATCAGTGGTTCCGTGAAAATCACCGCAAGTATTGCAAGTATCAGAGATACCACGACATAAATTCCGGCGATCAGTAAACTGTGTGGCATATTCGCCGTCACCGCAATCGCCATAGATACTATAAACACCGTGATAAATATACCCAGTTTATGTAGGAAAAACGCAAGCACAGCCATAACGACAGCACAGCCAAACAGAATAATCATCCCTGTCATCTGAGACGGATGCATAACCTGTACAACTCCGGCTCCGATTGCTGCACCAATGCCGAAGCCACAAAGCGCCGTAAATAATTTTACCAGTTTCAGTCCAAACAGTGCAAGTAGCACTCCAACAATGATCATTGCACCAATAATTCCCATATTCATCCGGCTGTTCGGTGCAAGATCGATAAATGCCTGTTTCATATCGGATGTTTTACTTAAAACGTTCTCTAATAATGTCTTTATTTCATCCATATTCGTCTCTCCTTTTGTCCCTTATCTTCTAATCCCCTGTCTTTCACAGTTTAATATTCTACTGCGCCGGTCTCCTCACTGTTGATTACATAATAAACAGCGCCTTCTTCCGGTTTGACATATAGTTCCAGTGTCTTAATCTCCCCGACTCTCTTTCCCTTTTTCGTCCACGCCTTCTTGACTCTGGCGATCATTTCTTTTTCCTCGACCTGCTTGCCATAATATTCCACAAATGTACGGACTTTCATATCCTTCTTAGATGGTCTCTTTGCAGCAGTCTTCTTCACTGCTTCTTTGGCTCCCTTCACTTCTTTGGCTGCTGTTTTTTTTACAGTCTCTTTGGCTGCTTTCGCCTCTTTTACAGCTGTTCTGGCTGCTGTTTTTGCTGTTGCCTTTATCTCTTTCGCAGTATCGCTGACTTTCTCTGCTACTTTTTCTTCTGCAGACTGTGTCTTCTTCTCCTCTGTAAGCTGCGCTTTTTCTATTGCCGCTTTCATTGCTTCTTTTTTCTTTATTACTCGTTTTCTAGCCATGGTATTCCTCCTTACATCGCTACACCAATTTTTTGGTCGCAACTATTATACCATAGCCAGTCATAATTGCAAATTTTTCCTTCGACACATTTCTCATACCTCTGTCTTAATCTGTCGGTTTCTGGTAGAAACGTCCGGATAGCTGCTCTGTCTTCATTACATTGACAAAAGCATGCGGATCGGCTTCTTTGATTGCTTTCATAACCTTTTTGATCTCAGCGCTTGATATAACAGAATAAACGACCTTACGTTCACGGTGTTCATAAGATCCTTCACCTTCCATGATCGTAGCACTGTGATTGCACACTCTTGCAATTGCTTCATAAACATCTCTTGCGTGATTCGTTACAACAAGCACTGTATTCTGCTGATATTTTTTATACAGCTCATGAAGCACCTGCGTTGACGCATACTGGAAAATAATCGAATACAGCGCTTTATCCCATCCGAACAGTACACCTGCTGCCGCAAGGATGATCACATTCAGTCCAAGAACCATATTCCAGGAATCGATTCCTTTCTTATCTGACAGATAAATTGCAATAAAGTCAGTTCCTCCACTGGTCGCATTGACCGCAAGACACAGGCTGATTGCCAGTCCATTGATCATTCCTCCAAAAATACTGATCAAAAGTGTATCATACGTGATCGCATATCCCGGCAACATATCTGTCAGCACACTGGTCAATACGATCATCAGACAGGAATACAATGTAAACTTTTTACCGATAAAGCGAAATCCGATATAGATCGGCACTGCATTCAGCAGCACATTGACGAGTGTATATGGAATCGCAATATGGAAAAACAGTTTTGCACTTCGCTGAACAAGAAGTGTAAGTCCTGTCGCACCGCCCGGATACAGTCCTCCGGCACGCACAAACGTCTTAATGTTTAATGCCATCATCAACGCCGCAAAACATACAACTACAATTCGCTTCAAATCTTTTTTTGCTTCAAATTTCATTTTCCCTCTTCCCCTTGAGGTACAACATCTGTCGATGTCTTTAGTCCTCAACTAAATATCCTTTCTCTCTTAACATATTTTCTATCATGTCCAGTGTCTCTTCACTATCTGCATGCACCTCATGGTAATGATAGTTTGATGTGATATTCTTAAGCGGACTGGATTTGCCACTCCTTATATCTTCCAAAAATTCCCACGCAAGTCTCCGAGACGTAATATGAAGCTTCGCCTCCATCCGTCCATATACTTTATGATTCACAATAACTGTCTCCACGCAGCCTCCCAGATCCACAATTGAATAGAGCTCATCTTCCATCTGTTCATCTGTATGCTGCACTTTAAAAATACGTTTTACACTCTTCGGACTGTTCAGAATATATCCTCTGTTCGTAGATATGATATCATATCCGGCTGCACGCATCAGAGCAATATCCTGAACGATCACCTGACGGCTTACATTGTAAAAGGACGCCAGTTCCTTCCCCGGAACCGGCATCCTGTTTTCCTGCATTGTGGCAATTATCTTATCTCTTCTTTCAGAACCGGTCATACTTTCGTGTTTTCCTCCCACTGCACTATGATGGTTCTATTATACTACAAATATTTTCTGATTCAAACCTTATTCTACATTTTTTAATGCTTCATCCATCGGAACCTTCTGAATCTTTCTGTATTCCAGCGCTGCAACTACTGCATAAGTTACTGCTCCGATTACGAACATTTCTACATAAATCATCGGATCTATCCACAGTGTGATCCAGCCGGAAATGCTGGCTAGCATCATCTCCCGGAAGATTATTTTCATAAATGTTTCTTCTATCGGAAAACTGAACAAAAGACAAAGTATTACAACGATCGATGTTGATAATATATATAACCTGCCAATCTCTCCATCTGTGTATCCAAGAATTTTCGCCATAGATATCGACTGTGCATTTTTCTCTATAATGATCTTGGACAGCAGATAAATGAGTACAAGGAAAATTGCAACTGCAAATCCGTTGACCAGTCCCATCATATTTCCCATCGACACATCCAATTGTCTGGATACTTTTGTAAGTGCACTCAAATCAATGACAGAACCGATATATTTTTCATCAATATCCGTAATCTTTGTTTTTGAAAAATAACCACTGTAATAATCGGTTCCCAGATCAAATGTTTTATTCAGCTTCTGCTGATCCATAAAAACACAGAGTGCACCGCTGTATTGGTAGATTCCTTTTACTTTAAAAGAATAAGTATCTTTTTCGTATTTCTCTTTTAACTTGATCATGTCACCTTTTTTAATCCGGAATTTATCCGCATAGGCGCTTGAAATATAAACGCCATCTTTCGTGTCAACTTTCACATAGTCACTGTCCGGATCCACACCATAAAGCATGATTTCTTCTGTTTTATATTTCCCCGGGAGTGTATCCAGACTGTAAGCACTGAATTCTTCCGCATCCGGATTGTCCGTCTTTGTTCCAGCTGAAAACTCCAGCATGGAAATCAGTCTGTCCAGTTCATTTCCACTTGCCGCTGACACCGGCGCTTCTAACAGATACTGATATTTTGCCAGAAGCCCGTTCTGGATCTCCACCTGATAATGACTCAGTACTGACGGAAGCAGCAGTCCGAAGAACAACAGAAGATTTGCAAATAATATACCTGTAAATAATACCAGATAATTACTCTTGTTCTGGAAAATAATTCGCAGCCTGAAGCGATGGAAAATGCTTGTTTTCGGGCTTAAATACATCGCCTTTTTCTTCTTTTTACCAGACAGATCTCTTCTTAAAAACTGTAACGGAGATAATTTTAATTTGTGATGCAATACCATATAATTAATCAGCAACATGATCAACACCGGCACAACCGTTGTCAGCAGAAATGCTTCTCCGTTCCATACAGTTACATAAGTCGGCAGACTGTAACTGCCGTAATACATCCCTGCACATACATTTTTCAGCACCGTATATCCAAGTATATTTCCAATCAGTGCGCCAGCCAGCGTCACGCATATCGGAAGAACCATATAATGATGTATCAGTTCTTTTCTTGTGTAGCCGGATGCCCTGAGCGTTCCGATGACAGCTGCTTCATTTCGTATCGTATTGCTGATCGTCACGCCAAATACAAATGCCATGATCACAATAACCATGTAGAGAAGTACGATGATCATCGCACGGTCACTTCCCATGTCCTCTCCGGTGAAATTGATCGCCTGATTCTGATATCTTGGAACGAAGCTCTCCAGCGTAACTTCTTTTCCAATGTTTTCCATCAGGTCTTCCGCTACCTCTTTTTCCAATTTCTCATTCTCTGGTTCCTTGTTGTAAGTCCATGAATAGTTGTATTGACATGCCTTTTTATCCAATGTCTGAAATCCTTTATCCGTCACTATCGCAACACCGAATTTCACTGCATCAAACATCGTATCACTGTTATTCTGGAACAGGCAGCTATAATCAGAAAGTGCCACCAACCCCGTAATCTTCCATATCTTGCCTTTACTCTTCATTGTATCGCCAACAGTGAGCTTATTGTTATCCGCATACATACGGTCGATTGCCATCTCGTCCGCCTTCTTTGGAAGACTTCCTTTCATAAGACAAACTTTGTTGACCTGTTTCCGATTTTTGAAGAAACGTATGGTGCTTTTGTTGGACATTGTCTGCTCGATATAATAATTTTCATAAAGCTTTATGTCATTTTTTTCTATTTCTTCTTTCTGTGCCGGGTAAATCTTTTCTTTGACACGGAAATTTCCATTTTCAATATTATATTTGGCGAATCCTTCATTATATGCTTTCAGCATACTTCCATCTGCTACAAGGAAGCCGGATACAAATCCGATCGTAGCTACCATCAGAAGGAATACAACCAGGTATTTTCCAAACTCTCCCTTTAATTCCCGTGGGAGTCTTTTACGCAAAGGACTCTTCATCTGTTCGTCCTCCTTACCATTCCAGTTCTGCTGCCGGAATCTTATTCTTATTTAATATATTGCTCCGGATACCACCATCTTTTAATTTTACAACACGGTCTGCCATATCCTTGATCGCATCATTGTGTGTTACCATGATAATGGTATTTCCGTATTTCAGATTCACCTTCTCAATCAGTTTCAATATCTCCTTTGACGTATGATAATCCAAAGCTCCGGTCGGCTCATCACAGAGCAGGATATCCGGATTTTTTACAATGGCACGACCAATCGCGGTACGCTGCTGCTGTCCGCCGGATAACTGATTCGGCAATTTCCTCTGGTGTTCTGTCAGTCCTAGTATATTTAAAAGATCATCCACCGGAAGCGGCTGATCGCTTAAGTACGCTCCTACTTCAATATTTTCCCGCACAGTCAGATTCGGGATCAGATTATACATCTGGAAAATGTATCCAAGGTGCTTTCTGCGGTACAGCGATAATCGTTTCTCCGACATATCTTCCAAACGTTCACCTTCAATTGTGATGCTTCCGTCATCTGCTCCGTCGATTCCTCCGATAATATTAAGAAGTGTGGACTTTCCAGAACCGGACGGTCCTAAAAGCACACAGAATTCGCCTCTCTCAATCTCCAGATTCAATCCTTTTAATACTTCTACCCGGTTCTCCCCGGAACCAAAAGATTTTTTTATTCCCTCTATTTTTAAAAACATCTCATTCCTCCCAGGATTTTGATTTTGTTTCTCATTTTCATGTTAGTTCACACTAACTTTTTTGTCAAGTATAAAGATTGTGTCTCGGCACAATCTTTCCCGGAAAGCTTTCTATGTCACAGGAACATTACGGAGTAATTTCCTATGGCATAGGAAAAGGTCTGTGAAAATATATATTTTCACAGACCTTTTCTTCTTATCCGATACCTCCAAGTGCAATTCCAAGAATCAACACAATGAAACACACCGGTACATATACATATTTACAAATTGTATAGAAAGAAGCGCGATAGTCCTTCTCTCTTCCAAGGTTCACCTGGGCTTCTACATATTTCTTACCGCATACCCAGAAGAACATGATGCCTGCAAGTCCTGCTCCGAGCGGACAGATATATACGGATAAAACGTCCATCCACTGTGACACAATTCCCTGGATTACCAGCGAAACAATCACACCGACCACTGCGATCACACCGCATGCCGGAACACGTGACAAATGCAGTTTCTCCTGCACGGTAGCAATCGGTGCTTCGTAGAGATTGATCAGCGATGTCATACCTGCAAGCAATACTGCCACGAAGAAAATAATTGCGATCACCGGCCCGCCCGGCATGGTCTTAATCAGATTCGGCAGGAAAATAAATAAAAGTCCCGGTCCGCCCTGATTCAGCTGTGCACCTGTTGTTGCCATCGCCGGAATGATCACCAGCGCCGCAAGAATTGCCGCAATCGTATCAAAGAATGCTACTCTTCCCGCAGATGCCGGAATGTCTTCTTCATCTGACAGATACGATCCATAGATCAACGTTCCGTTTCCTGCTACAGACAGGGAAAAGAACGCCTGTCCCAATGCAAAGATCCATGTTGCCGGATCACTGAATGCTTTTGGATCGATCCGGAATATGTAATGATATCCGGCTGATGCCCCCGGCTGAAATGCTACATAAATCCCAAGTATCACAAACAATGCGAAGAATATTGGCATCATAACTTTGTTTGCTTTTTCAATTCCACTTCCGACACCAAGCATCAGAATCAGCATACATGCAGCCAGTGCAACGATCTGCCATAAATTATTTCCAAATGCAGATGCCATCTGTCCAAACTTTGCACCAAATGCCTCTACATTTTCCGGCTCTAACGTTGCTCCGGTAAATGTTCCTACAGCGTATTTCAAAATCCAGCCCATAACAACCGTATATCCGATTGCCATAGCAAGAGATCCGATCACCGGGATCATTCCCAGTGCTTCTCCGCTCTTCCTTCTTCCTCTTTTCTCACATGCGATTCCAAATGCATCGATCGGTCCGGACTTTGCAGCCCTTCCAAAACTCATCTCACCGATCACGCCGGTAGAACCGATCAAAATCACAAACAGAAAATACGGAATCAGGAAAGATCCTCCACCGTACAGCGACACTCTGGTCGGAAACATCCAGATATTGCCCATTCCTACGGCAGAGCCAATGCAGGCGCAGATAAATCCCCACCTACTGCTAAACGACTCTCTCTTATTCATACCTCATTCCCTAATCCGTGCATTACTCTGCACGGAACATCTTTCCGGCATAAATTTTGTCATCCGGTGTTGCTGCACCGACTTCTTCATTCCATTTCTTCGGATCTACATCCTCTACCGAAACTGACAGGTTCTCTGCCGGAATCTGAAGTTCCTCTGCTGCAGTCTTTAATAACTTCTCTGCAAGATTCTTCTTAATTTCATCATTTCTTCCCGGAAACATTTTAACATCGATATGTGGCATAATATTATCCTCCTTGTTTTTTTATTCTTATACCCGTTTTGCATGTAAGCAAACGATATCGTCTGCTTTCTATTGTGCCTAATTTTGCGGGGAATGTCAATCTGTTTAGATATTATTCTGCAATAGAATAAGCAATTTCAACCTCATATTTTGTAATTGTCATTTTGCAAAACACCGCTGAATATCAGTCATTAACCTCATATTCAGCGGTATTCTTATTTCCATCTATTTTTTACTAACTCATCATATATTGGTCTTGAATTATGCATTGTATAAACTTTTAAAACAGAGGCAGCCTCAATAGTTTTACCCATACCAACTTCATCTGCTAACATCACTCTACAGTTTTTTTCTTGTAAATAACACATAATTGTTCTGAGCTGGTGTTCTTTTAAAAATATCTTACATCCTGCTAATTCTTTGAATCCAAATACTGAATTATCAAGAACTTTTACAGTTTTACTTACGACATTTCTTCCAAAATACCACGCAGGATTCTGAAACTCACAACTTCTAAGCTACTCTGCTGGCGAAATTCTGCCACCATTAAACGGTGCATCTATAACGTCTTCTCTAGCTTTTATGACTTTATCTGTAAATTCTTCTTTGATGTAATAATAATACCATTCATCTTCCTTAACTGTTGAACAGACAGTGATTCGCCCTTCATTGCTCGAAAAAAAAGTTCCATCACTCGATCTAATTTAATTTCTTTCTCCACCTGACACACCTCAATTCTTTTGCAAACTATTCCGTTATTTCAGTATAATCATCATAACCAATCACTCCGACATATTATGACACATTATTATTTATTTGCAATATATTTCTCCAACTGATATCATGTATGATTTTTGTCTAACATCAAAGGGAACTATTCAAGTCGAGCAGCTGCGAGGCTTGGCGCGTGATTCTGGTCAGCATAAGCTGACAAATTCAGTACAGCATCACTACGCATCCTCGCGGAGCGTTTATCTCAGTCGGAGATTGGACTCCCACTGAGACAAATTTGTTATTACTCACCACCTGAAAGATGTGGGAGTCTTTTCGACTGAGATAAATCTTTCCTTTACAATTTTTCACCCAAAAGAATTATATCATATATATCACTCTGCGCCGATCAATAATTTCTTTGGTATATAACCATTTAAGAATTCAACTCTTCACAATTTCTTCTACCAGTATTTTCACCACTTGTATGTTTAATGGTTCGTCCTTTGTTTCATAAGTAAGAATCAACTGTTTTCCGGGTATAATCCCATCTTCTATATAGTCATTTGCCTTTCTAACAAAGTCATTCGAATATATTTGGTTTCCCAACATTCCAATATGTTCCCAGTAATATATCTTTCCACTTTTCTTATTCAGAATTGTAAAATCCGGATGTACAATTCTATTTGCTTTCTTTAGATACAACTCTGCTTCATAACGATAACTTAGATTATCTGCTTTCTTGTTCAGCATATTGGCAATAATGATTTCTGATTTTGAGCGAACAATTTCTCCTCTGTCTGTCTCAAATCGTAATCCATCAGTGAACTTGTCATATTTTTCCACTGCTGCTTTTCCCATTGTTCTGCACGTAATTCTTCTGGCAGATAAATTGCATCAACAAAGGATTTTCTTTCAGGTGACAGTTGTCTGTAAATATCTGTCTTTTTTTCAGGAAAGTAATATTTTTCAAAGTTTTTCAACGCTTGTAATTCTTTTTCCACACAGGATAACATCTTATGATAGTATGACTTTTCCACCAGCTTCTGTACCAATTGTTCATCGCCTGTAAAAGAATCCACTGTTTCATTATCCTTATTCATATATTTATGATAATATCTAGGTTTCCCTGCTGACGACCTGCTTATTCGAAGAGATCCTTCCGGTTCATTCTTGATTTTTTCTTCTAATTCTAACTTGACCTGCTGTAATTCTTTAATATTCTTCTGTACTTCTTCTTTTATATTTGTCATAGCGTGTCCCTTTTCTCTTTCTTCTTATTGTGGGGATACCACCTCGTATCCCTTTTCTTCCTTTTCTCACCTCCGGGATACCACTGCGTATCCCTTTTCTTCCTTTTCTCACCTCCGGGGTACCACTGCGTATCCCTTTTCTTCTTTTTCTCACCTTCGGGATACCACTGCGTATCCCTTTTCTTCTTTTTCTCACCTCTGGGATACCACTGCGTATCCCTTTTCTTCCTTTTCTCACCTTTGGGATGCCACTGCGTATCCCTTTTCTTCCTTTTCTTACCTCTGGGATACCACTGCGTATCCCTTTTCTTCTTTTTCTCACCTCCGGGATACCACCTCGTATCCCTTTTCTTCTTTTTCTCACCTCCGGGATACCACTGCGTGTCTCAAGCCCCAGCCAAGCTACAGCAAAACCCCATTGCACCATAACAAGCTACACCAAGACCTCATCGCATCACAACAAGCCCCAGCCAAGCTACAGCAAGACCCCATTGCATCACAGCAAGCCCCAACCAAGCCTTTTTCAATACGAATAGATATCAATAAATCTCAATTTTCTTATAAACAAATACAAAATTGGAAAAATGTGCCGGAACCGGCACTTACTGAATAATAAAATATAGAATATATGCCTGGCCAAAAAGGCCAGGCATATAAAGAATTATAAACATATCAATAGAACAAGTTCTATCTTTTCGTCATCTAATGCTTATCTAATGTTCAACTTTAATTACGCATTCTTCTGAGCGATAGCTGCCTGTGCTGCTGCAAGACGAGCGATCGGTACACGGAATGGTGAGCAGGATACATAGTTAAGACCGATCTTGTGGCAGAATTCTACAGAAGACGGATCTCCACCATGCTCGCCGCAGATACCTACGTGAAGGTTCGGGTTAACCGGTTTGCCGAGTTCGATAGCCATCTTCATCAGCTTGCCAACGCCAACCTGATCCAGTTTTGCAAATGGATCGTTCTCAAAGATCTTAGCGTCATAGTATGCGTTGAGGAATTTACCTGCATCATCACGGGAGAAGCCGTATGTCATCTGAGTAAGGTCGTTTGTACCGAAGCAGAAGAAGTCTGCTTCTTTAGCGATCTCATCAGCTGTAAGAGCAGCTCTCGGGATCTCGATCATTGTACCAACTTCATACTGAAGGTCAGAACCAGCGGCTTTGATCTCAGCATCAGCTGTCTCAACTACGAATTTCTTAACATATTTAAGCTCTTTTACATCGCCAACAAGTGGGATCATGATTTCCGGTTTGATTGTCCAGTCCGGATGAGCTTTCTTAACTTCGATTGCTGCGCGGATAACTGCTGTTGTCTGCATCTTAGCGATTTCAGGATAAGTAACAGCAAGACGGCATCCACGATGTCCCATCATCGGGTTGAACTCATGAAGAGAAGCGATGATAGTCTTGATCTGCTCTACAGTTTTGCCCTGAGCATCTGCAAGTTTCTTGATGTCAGCTTCATCTGTAGGAACGAACTCATGAAGAGGCGGATCCAGGAAACGGATAGTAACAGGGTTACCTTCCAGAGCTTCAAAGAGACCTTTGAAGTCATCCTGCTGATATGGAAGAACTTTTGCAAGTGCTTTCTCTCTCTCTTCTGCTGTTTCGGAGCAGATCATTTCACGGAATGCATCGATACGTCCCTCACCGAAGAACATATGCTCTGTACGGCAAAGACCGATACCTTCTGCACCAAGCTCTACAGCTTTCTTAGCATCTGCAGGAGTATCTGCGTTTGTACGAACTTTCATTGTTCTGTACTTGTCAGCCCATGCCATGATGCGTCCGAACTCACCAGCGATTGTAGCGTCTACAGTCGGGATGATTCCGTCGTAGATGTTACCGGTTGTACCATCGATGGAGATGAAGTCTCCTTCGTGGAATTCTTTACCAGCAAGTGTGAATTTCTTGTTTTCTTCGTCCATAGCGATATCACCGCATCCGGATACACAGCACTCACCCATACCACGGGCAACAACTGCTGCGTGAGATGTCATACCACCACGAACTGTCAGGATACCCTGAGCAGATTTCA
>OLSM01000134.1_pt1 | contig 75806 bp, 77 predicted proteins | sample 1672721 | NCBI WGS metagenome assembly OLSM01 (sample SAMEA3136717, study PRJEB25190) | human gut metagenome
CGGACAAACGGTTTTCAAGACCGCCTCGTTATGACCACTTCGATACCTCTCCACATATTCGATTTTTGTCGTTTTATCTCAGCGACAATATGCATTTTATCACACAAAGAATCTAGCGTCAATATCTAATTTTCAAGAATTGCTATTTTTTTCTATATAGAAATACTTTTGCGATTTCCAGATCTTCCGGCGTGGTAATTTTGATATTTTCATAGGAGCCTTCATATAATTTCACCGGCACGTTCATCATCTGCTCCACCACCATGCCATCGTCCGTCACACTTATAGAGTCTTCCCGCATTAGCCTGGAATATGCTTCAATAATCAGAGAAGTTTCAAAAACTTGTGGCGTCTGTACCGCACGCACGTATTTTCTCTTCGGCGTCTGTACCGTACAGTCATCCTCATCCACCAGCTTGATCGTATCCTTGCACGGCATTCCTGCCACGCAGGCCTTATATTCCCGGACGGTCTCATAGCCCCGCCTGATGATATCTCCATCTACGAATAGTCTTACCCCGTCATGTATAAATACGTAGCCATCCTGGTTCTTAACCTTCAGTCCGCCGTCCCGAATAACCTTTAGCGCCTGCCATACAGAATCATAGCGTTCCTTTCCTCCAAGCACTATGGCATCCACCTTAGTAAACTGATACTCTTGTACAAGTTCGCTGCAGTCGTGGATCTCCTCTTCTGATCCCACGGCCAGTATGATGTCGTCAATGACTTCCGAATCCTGAAAGGCTTTCAAGGTATAATAGATTACTGGCTTGCCTTCCAGTTCTATATACTGCTTCTGCACATCAGCGCCCATCCGCCTTCCCTGGCCCGCCGCCAGTATGATTGCCGTACACCGCTTCTTATCTTTTGCTTCCATAATGTATATCCCCAATACTTCCTATCTTTCTCCTAATTTCAGGTTTGGAACAGCATTCAGGTTCCATCCATGCCTTGTTCCATTCCTATATTCATAGTATGCTGCCACTCCGATCATGGCCGCATTATCCGTACAGTAGATTGGAGATGGATAATAGAACTTCACGCCCCGCTCCTGGCATGCTTCTTTCATGGCTTCTCTTAACGCGCTGTTGGAGGCAACCCCTCCTGCGATGGCGAATTTGTCAACCTGATATTCTTCCACTGCATGCATGGCATTTGCCACCAGCACGTCCGTGACTGCTTTCTGGAAGGAAGCCGCAATATCAGCCTGGCTGTACGCTTCCCCTTTCATCTTGCATCCATTGATGTAATTGAGCACGGCAGACTTTACCCCGCTGAAGCTGAAGTCATAGGGCGCGTCCTCCACATGGGCTCTTGGAAATGCAATGGCCTCTGGATTCCCTTCTTTGGACACCTTGTCAATCTTCGGCCCGCCAGGGTAGCCAAGCCCGATTGCCCGCGCCACCTTGTCAAATGCCTCTCCAGCCGCGTCATCCCTTGTCCTGCCGATAATATCGAATTTTCCGTAGTCCTTCACCCGTACCAGATGGGTATGGCCTCCAGACACTACCAGGGAAAAGAAAGGCGGCTCCAAATCCTTATGCTCAATAAAATTTGCCGCAATATGTCCCTCTATATGATGGACGCCCACCAAGGGCTTTTTAGCCGCGTAGGCAATCGCCTTTGCCTCGGCCACGCCTACCAGAAGCGCGCCGACAAGTCCCGGTCCATAGGTCACGCCAATTGCGTCTATGTCAGCCAGGGTAGCGTGGGCTTCCCTAAGCGCTGTCTCTATCACCTGGTTGATCTTCTCTATATGCTTTCTGGAAGCGATCTCAGGAACCACTCCCCCATACAGCGTATGCAGGTCAATCTGAGAGGATATGATATTAGACAGGACTTCCCTGCCATTTTTTACGACGGCTGCCGCCGTCTCATCACAGGAACTTTCAATTGCCAGAATCAATACATCTTTTTTCTCACTCATAATCAAAGCCTTTCATCATTGCTTCCGAATCTATATTAATCAGAAAATACAAGTTCCGCGCTTCTGCGATCCTTTGCCGCGATCGCTTGGGGGAATATGGCTCTTACTTCGTCCATATATTCTTCCGGCCTGGTCAGGGAAGGACTATAATGAGTCAGCCACATCTCCTTAACGCCTGCCTCTTTCGCAACCTGGGCTGCTTCATAGAAGGTCATATGCTTGTATTCTTTTGCTTTTTTTAGTTTGTCTTTCTCGCCGTACATGCCCTCGCATATGAATAGATCCGACCCAGCCGCATTATTCTTCATGGATTCCGTGGGGCGGGTATCCGTACAGTATGTCAGTTTGATGCCTTTGCGGGCAGGGCCCAGCACCATATCCGGCGTATAGACGTTGCCGCCTTCTTCCACCGGCTCGCCCTTTTGCAGTATTCCCCAGTATTTCTGCGGAATGCCTGCCGCATTTGCCCGCTCCACGTCAAACTTCCCGGCCCGGTCAATTTCCATGCTATAGCCGTAACAGGTCACATTGTGGTTGACTCGAAATGCTTTTAGCCGGTAGCCATTCATCTCGAATGTCTGCTCCGGCTCTGTAATCTCTATATATTTGATAGAAAACGGCAGTTCAGGCGCAATGACCCGCAATGAATTCACTACCCGCTCCAGGCCTTTCGGCCCCACTAAGGTCAACGGCTCTGTCCGGTCGGCATTCCCCATCGTAAGGAGAAGCCCCGGAAGCCCGCTGATATGATCCCCATGGTAATGGGTAAAACAGATGACATCGATCGGCTTGAAACTCCATCCCTTTTCCTTAATCGCAATCTGCGTTCCTTCCCCGCAGTCAATCAGCACGCTGCTGCCGTTATACCGCACCATAAGCGCTGTAAGCCAGCGGTATGGAAGCGGCATCATGCCGCCCGTTCCTAACAAACATACATCTAACATATTTTACCTCAATTTCCTACTTTGATTTGAAAACTTTTTACCAATTCATCATAGCAGTCTTCGCAGAGGTCGAATTGATCTATCTGGTTATCCTTCCTGGAGAAATATCCCCAGCGCTTGTTTACTTCCAGCACATCCTCCTGGGGAACCCCTCCTTTGACTTCAATCTCCCTGCCACATTTATTGCATATGATCTTCTCTATCTTCTTTGTCTCTTCTATCTCTTTTCTATACTGGCGCATACAATTCCTCCTGTGAGTATCCTATCACTTCTTCTTTCTTGCTACGCCTTCATTATATCTGTGCCCATCGGTTTTTCCTAGTGGGAACTGCTGTCAGTGCTGCCAGTTATCTTCCAAGTCCACGACTCATAAGTATAGCATCTTCTGTAGGATTCGTATAGAAGTTTTTGCGGATTCCGTCTTCCTTAAAGCCACGGCTATAATAGAATCCAAGCGCCGCCGCATTGCTTTTCCTTACATCCAGCATCAGCTTTGCAATGCCCTTGCCGGCTAAGACACTTTCCATCTCATCAAGCATCGCCCCGGCAACCCCTTGCCTCCGGAACTTTTCATCCACGGCTATCCGGGCAATCTCGCTTTCATCTGCCGCAAAATAAACGATCACGTATCCTGCCATCTGCCCGTCCAGCCACGCGCCTAATATCCGCGCCTGTTTCTGGTTCCAGGTATCCCGAAGGGCCTTCAGGCTCCAGGGGTCTGGAAATATCTCCTGCTCAAGCCTGGCAATCTCCTCGATCTCCTGTTCCTTCACTGTCCTAACCGTCAGCATCCTATAAAGCCTCGATATCCGCAATCAGCGCATCTACTGCTTCTTTCTTTGTCGCCCAGCTGGTACAGAAGCGAACCGCGCTGTGAGAATCATCCACAGCCTCCCAGAAGCCATAAGAATATTTTTCCTTCAGTTTCTCAAGATGCTCATTCGGGAGAATCGGGAACTGCTGGTTGGTATAGGAATCATAGCGCAGGCCATACCCCTTCTCCAAAAATGCCGCCTTAAGTCGCATCGCCAATTCATCCGCGCCTTTTGCAATATCAAAATAAAGATTATCTGTGAACAGCACGTCGAACTGGATACCCAGAAGCCTGCCCTTGGCAAGCATCCCTCCATGCTGCTTGATCAGATAGCGGAAATCCTTCTTAAGCGCCGGATTCGTGATCACGACTGCCTCGCCGAACAGGGCGCCCACTTTCGTGCCTCCGATATAGAATACATCCGTAAGTTCAGCGATCTCCGAAAGACTCAGGGAACTCTTTTCTGACATCAGCCCATAGCCCAGCCTGGCCCCATCCAGGAATAATGGAAGTCCCAGTTCCCTACAGGTTCTTGACAGTGCCTGCAATTCTTCCTTCTCATACAGCGTGCCATTCTCCGTAGGATGGGATATGTACACCATTCCCGGCTGTACGATATGTTCATAGTCCGCATCATTCCAATGTGCCTCGTATGCTTCCCTGATCTGAGCCGCCGTAATCTTTCCATCCTCGCTCGGCAATGCAAGCACCTTGTGTCCCGTGGCCTCAATCGCCCCGGTCTCATGGACATTGATATGGCCGGATACTGCCGCAAGCGCTCCCTGATATGGGCGCAGGATTGCGCTGATCACAGTAAAATTCGTCTGCGTTCCGCCTACCAAGAAGTGCACGTCAGCCTCCGGCGCATTGCACAGTTCCCGAATCTTCTTCCTGGCACTCTCACAGTATGGATCGTTGCCATACCCTACCGTCTGTTCATAATTTGTCTCTTCCATCTTCTTTAATATAGAAGGATGTGCCCCTTCCTGATAATCACATTGAAATCTAATCATGACCTAACCTCTCTTTCCGTTCTCGTTCTGCCTGGGATACCCGCAGATAATCCGGCTGATGCTCTGCGGCTGTCTCCATCTTTCCTTCTCTATAATATCTTATGGCAAGCGCCCCCACTGCCGCCGCCCGCTGGCGGTTCAGATGGGCGGGCGCAAATGCGATCTCCCTGCCTGCCATGATCCGCTCTATCAGCGCCTCCTTGAAGACCGGTACTCCGTCTCCCAGGAATACGACCTTCCTGTCATAGGAATGAAGCCGTTGCCCCAATTCCTCTATGCCAACCGCCATCTGATCTTCCAGCACGATCAGCCTGTCATTATCAAATTCATAGATTCCCGCGTAGACTTGTCCTCGTCTGGCATCCATGATCGGGCAGACGATATGATCGGTGCCGCACAAATTATAAGCCAGCCCCTCCAGGGTAGGAATATGAATCAGCGGCTTATCAAGCGCAAGCCCAAGTCCTTTGGCAGTGGCCGAGCCTATCCGAAGCCCGGTAAAAGATCCGGGGCCTGCCGCCACGGCAATAGCATCCATGCTATTTAGATCCAGTTCCGTCATCCTTGCCACTTCATCCAGCATGGGAAGAAGCGTCTGCGAATGGGTCTTCTTATAATTTACCGTATATTCGGCAATCGTCTGCGCCTCCAGCACGCCGCCTTCCACCACTGCCACGCTTGCAACCAGGCCGGAACTGTCCAATGCTAATATTCGCATATGCTTATCCTCCGATAATCAAATCCTTTTTCCAAATCCTTCTCTATCTTTACTTCTGTATAATGCTGCGGAAGTATCTCTTCAATCAGGTTGGCCCATTCGATAAGACTTACGCCCTCGCCATAGACATAGTCTTCGAAGCCAACCTCGTCCATCTCTTCTACATCGCCGATCCGGTAGACATCAAAATGATAGAAGGGCAGACGCCCTTCCTCATATACCTGCACAATGGTAAATGTAGGGCTGCTTACCGGCTCCTCGATGCCAAGCCCCGCTGCCAGCCCTTTCGTAAATACAGTTTTGCCTACTCCCAGATCACCCACCAGCGTATAGACCTGGCCAGCCCGGGCCTCTTGCCCCAGCCGGCAGCCCAGTTCATACGTCTCTTTCTCGCAATTGGATTCTATCACCATTCTTTAAAACCCTTCCTATTTCTTTCCATCCATCCGGCGGATTCTCACCGCAGGCGCTGGCATGTTTGCATAGATCAGATCCACCACTGCTGTATACTGATCCCCCATCTGGTCGATGGGAAGTACGATAGCCTGCTTTTCCGCCGTATACAATATGATAATCCTCTTCCTGGCAACCGCTCTCTTGAACTTACTCCAGGAAGCCTTGCCGCTGTCATCGGCAGTCGTTGTCGTAATGCCTCCGTCGTCAAATTCATAGGTCACAAGCGCGCCAAGCTTCTTGGAGTTCTGCATCTGCTTTGCCACTTTTCTTCTGATAAGGTATGGGAAGATGCCCAGTATCAGGAATGCAAATGCAAGAAACATCAGCACCAGCAAAAAATCCCCTTTCATAATAAAACTTACCGCAAGCCCCATATTCAGGACTCCCAGTATCAGAGCCACCATTCCCGGCCCGCTAGTGTAAATATTATATACCATAAAATCCGCCATTGAATCTACGTCCAGCTTTACTTCTACTTTTACCGGCATATTCCTTCCTCCTGTCTCTTTTGCTCATTTACGCTCCCTCTTGATAGATAAACTATTTTTAATTATAGCATATCTTTTTTTCTTCTGCCACTGATGATATACTAATTTTGTATTCAATGACACCATCGTTTGAGGAGGACAGATTCATGAAATTCACATTTTACCACAACAATATTAACGTATTAGATTTGGAAAAGTCGGTAGCGTTTTACCAGAAGGCTCTTGGCCTTGCTATTACCAGAGAAAAGGAGGCCGACGACGGAAGTTTCAAGCTGGTATTCCTGGGTGATGGAAACACTCCCCATCTGCTGGAACTTACCTGGCTCAGAGATATGGACAGGCCTTATAACCTGGGTGACAACGAATTCCATCTTGCCATGCGGACAGATGACATGGACGCGGCACATGCGCTTCATGAAGAGATGGGCTGCATCTGCTTTGAGAATCCTGATATGGGAATCTATTTCATCAGCGACCCGGACGGATACTGGATCGAGATCTGCCCGGCCAGATAATGAAAGCCGCCTGGATCAGCAAAATGCTGTTTCCGGGCGGCTCTGTTTTTAAAACTTGTATGATTCCAAGAGGATTAATGTCCCATCTTGAAGATCGGACTGATCTTCTTATAGATCAAAAATACGATCATGGATACCAGCACGCCTTTAAGCAGATTAAATGGCGCCACAGCAAACACCACGAAAGTGGACAGTCCCGTAATCTTGCCATTGATCGCGCTTCCCATTCCTACCAGCGCGTCAATGGGCATCCCAAACGCTTTTGCGTAAGTGGGTAGAAGGACGAATGCATTCAAGAAGCAGCCTACTACCGTCATAAATACGGTTCCTGCCGCCATACCGACAATCGCCCCATTCCTGGTCTTTTTCTTCTTATAGATAAGTCCTGCCGGAACGATAAATGCGCACCCAATCAGGAAGTTGGCCACATCCCCGACGCCTGCGGTTGTTGTTCCGCTGATCGCCACATGCAGTATGATCTTGATCAATTCTATGACTGCGCCGGCGAATGGTCCCATTGCAAAACATCCTACCAGAACCGGTACCTCGCTGAAGTCAATCTTGTAGAATGCCGGAGCAAAGGGAAGGGGCACCTCGAACTGCATCAGCACGACGGAAATCGCCGCCAGCATTCCGATCTGAACCATCATCCTTACCTTTGTTCTTGATTTTGCGTTTGCGTTTGTAATCACATCTGTACTCATTTTCTTTCTCTCCTTTTTAATGAAAATTGAAACTGTCAAAGAAAGAATATCTTCTTGGAACCATGTAACTGCCGCCAGTCCATGATGCATCATATTGCATAAAAAACCCCGATGCCTTGGCATCGGGGTCTGATTGCACCATAACTTGTCATTACATAATTCTTCTCTCATCCAGACTTTACTGTCGGTTCCGGAATTGCACCAGATCAGCCAGCGCAGACTGCTGCGCCGGGTCGCGGACTATACCGCCGGTTGGGATTTGCACCCGACCCCGAAGAATCTCTTTCAGTTCTCTCCTATTATAACTCCTTCGGTCCCAATATGCAATACCTTTATAGCGGCAGTATTCGTCCAATCCCTTGCTCCAGCGCTCTTGCGAAGATTGCCTGCCCCATTACCATATCACATACGGATATGCCGATATTGCTGCACACGATCAGTTCTTCGCGGTCCGTACGCCCTGGATGTACTCCCGCGATGACTTCTCCAGTCTCGCAGGTGATTGGAGCCAGGCCGTCCGGAAAGTATCCCATACCTTCAAACAGTTTATGCTCTTCCTTGCTGTCCACGATGTATTTATCCGCCATGCGGCATATCTCGGGATCCCAGAAGGTATTCAGGTCGCAGGGGATGATGGTCTGTCCCTTCCTTACCCACTCTTTCTTTACGACTTTCAACGGATCCCTGAGGATAATCGTAGCCGAGCTCATAACCTCGCAGCTGGCCACCAATTCTTCCGGGCTCGCAGCCTTTACAATGGGGACGCTTACTTCTCCTTCTACTTCCTGGATCAGCCGGTCCATATTCTCGCTTCTCACGTCATAGATATAGATCTTCTCCAATTCCTTGAGCGCCTTGACGATATATCTGACGTGTCCTGTTCCCTGCACGCCGCACCCGAACATTCCGAACGTCTTTGCGTCCGGATGCAGCGCCGCTGCCGCAAGGGATGTCAGCGCAGGCGTACGCATAGCCGTAATCCAGGCCGAATCCATTACCGCCACAGGGATTCCCGTCATGATATCATTGAGGATCAGCAGTCCTGTCGTCTGCGGGAGTCCGAAATCCTTTGGATTCCTTGGATAGCACTCGATCCATTTCACGCCGCAGGCGAGACTGTCCGGCACGTAGGCGGGCATTGCATGGTAGAACACGTCTTCGTATGGGTGGATGCCGATCTTGGCGGGCATCTCATACCGTTTCTTTCCATGTGCTTCCATGGCTTTATGGATCAGTCCCAACGTCTCCGCCACGTCAGGACCTGCCTTAATGCATTCCTCCTGCGTAAGCCACAGGATCTCTTTTCCCAGTTCCAGTTTGCTTTTCAGATAATCGTGTTCCTTCTGAAATGCCTCCAGCTGGTCTTTTGTCGCTTCATATGCCATATGAATACCTCCTTCATTCAATATTGAAAGCAAAAGCCGCTCCAACTCTTTATCTATCTTAATCATAAAGGTTGGAGCGGCTCCAATGTCAATTTAAATATTTATTTATCAATATTCTAGCAATACCTTGACCTCGCAGGGGTATCCATAATCCAGATATTCAAATAACTGCAATCCGATCTCGTCTGCTATTACAAACTTTGCCGTGACTTTGTTCTCCTCCATCCAGTCTTTAAGAACCGAAAAGTCCGTGCGGTCATTCACGACATTTACCACGCAGCAGGCATATTTCCCGAAGGGAAGAGTCATCACATAGGCCGGGTCTACAGATTCATTTATCCTGTCATCAAAAAACTCTATATACTCTGCTGTCTTCACGAAGCCATCCTGTTTGATCCAGGATGCATCCAGGACAAATCCATATTTTCTTCTGAAGGAGTTGTGATGTTCGGTTGCCGCCCGGCAGTTCTCCTGGAGTTTTAGATGATAGGCTTTGGCATCCTCAACATTCGCTCCATATATGACCTTTCTCTCAGGCAGATATCTGACCTGTACATCCGAGCCTTTTCCTGCTTCATGAATCTGCGCATGCTGCGTTGCATACCAGTCGATATCCTCTGCCACATGCAGGTAATATTCGCTCAGATACAAGGCTTCCTTCTGATGCTCCTTCATAAGTTCCATCACCATATCATTGTTGCGGGACGACAGGATATCTTTGATCTTTCCGATGGATATATTAAGCCTGCGCAGGCAAGTGATCGCGTCAATCCTCCAGAACTGGTCATAGGTATAATACCTGTAGCCATTGCCGGGATCCACGTACTTGGGCTTGAACAAGTCAATCTTGTCATAAAAGCGCAGTGTATCCTTGCTTACGCCGGTAATACGGCTCACTTCTCCAACGGTATACTTTCGTTCCATATCCCCACCCTTTCCTGCTGAAAAAGGATAATCATTGTATCGCTCTAATTTTTTCTGGCGTAGCCTGTCAGCATCAAAGTAAGCGCTCCATCTCCGGTAACATTGCATGCCGTTCCAAAACTATCCTGGAGCGCGAATACGGTCAGCATCAGGGCTGTGCCAGACTCATCAAATCCAAGGATGCCGATAATCAGGCCAAGGGATGCCATGACGGTTCCTCCTGGAACTCCCGGCGCGCCAATCGCGAATACTCCAAGCAGCAGGCAGAACAGCACCATAGTCCCCAAGGAAGGGATGGTTCCATACAGAACCTGCGATACCGTCATGACAAAAAATACTTCTGTCAGGACAGAGCCGCACAGGTGGATATTGGCAAACAGCGGAATCCCAAAGTCAACCATATCCTCTTTCAGCGGAGGCTGGGACTTCTTGGCACACCTTAATGCCACAGCCAAAGTTGCCGCAGAAGACATAGTGCCTACCGCCGTGATATAGGCTGGCCCGTAATTCTTAAGGACCTTCCATGGATTCTCTTTTGCATAGATGCCCGCCGCCCCGTAGAGAATTGCAAGCCAGATATAATGGCCCGCCATCACGATCAGCACCACCTGGATAAATACAGGAAGCTGCTTTGTTATCGTGCCTTCATAGGCAAGGCTGCAGAAGGTAAATCCGATAAACACCGGAAGAATCGGTATTACGATCTTCGTTACAATGTCCAGTACGATCTTCTGGAATTCATCCAGAACCAAGGTTATCGTCTCCGCCTTGGTCCACGCCGCGCCAAGTCCCAGCATGACCGACAGTACCAGCGCGCTCATGACTGGCATGATCTGCGGAATATCCAGTTGGAATATTACCTCTGGAAGTTCCTTCAAACCATCTATTTCAGATACGATTGACAGATGCGGGATTATCCCGTATCCTGCCGCCATGGATCCCAGTGCCGCCAGGACCGAAGAAGCATATGCAATCACAATAGCCACGCCCAGCATGCGGGAAGCATTGTTCCCCAACTTGGTAATGGACGGCGCGATGAAGCCGATAATAATCAGCGGTACGCAGAAGGTGATCAGTTCTCCAAGGATGTATTTAACAGTTACCACGATATTCATAAATGCTTCGTTCGCCGCAAGCCCTGCCGCGATGCCTATAATGACGCCCAGTATCAGCCTGGCTGGCAGGCTTTTCATGATTCTTTTCATTGATGTCTCTCCTATAAGTCTGTTTATTCTTCAATCATCATCTTAATAATCTCTTCGTTCGTCTCTTTCATTCCTTCTTTCCCAAGACGGCCGATATTGTGTATGGTCGCCTCCACTCCCTTTGTCACGATCCCGTCGCCTGCATAGAACTGCTGCCCCCGCAGGTACATATTATAGCCCAGAATGCCCGCGTCAACGGATGCCGCTATCTTGGCCGCGCAGGAGGCTTTTGCCCCATCGCAGACCATGCCGGATACGATTGCCAGGGCATTGACCACCGTGTGGATAACTTCCTCATAGCCGCCACCGCACAAGTAAGCGATTCCTGCTCCTGCTGCCGCCCCGGCGCTGACCGCCCCGCAGTAGGCCGACAGCCTGCCAATTCCCGTCTTCTGGTGGATGGCGATCAAGTTGGACAGCGCCAGTGCCCGGTACACCTTCTCCTCTCCCGAGTTCAGTTCTTTTCCGTATTCCAGCACAGGCAGGGAGCAGGTCATCCCCTGATTGCCGCTTCCCGCGTTGATGATGACCGGCAGCTCGCATCCGTTCATACGGGCATCAGAGCCTGCCGCTGCCATCGCCTTCGCTCTCGTGCGCACGTCATCGCCATATGTATCCAGAAGAACGCTTCCGATGTTGGCTCCATAGTCGCCCCTGAGTCCTTCGTTTGCAATAGCGGTGTTGTAATTGATCTGTCTTGTGATGATTTCCCGGATATCCTCCACGTCAACGATATTGATGAATTCCCAGATATCCTCTACATTCAGAATGCTTCTGTCCGTCAATCCTTCTTCCTTCTCGCCTTCCACCGGTACAAAGTAGCGCACTTCCCCGTCCTTTTCAATCAGCACGATATTGGTATGGTAGTTGGCGATCCGCACCTTCGCGTAGGAATCCCCTTTGCCTACGGTGACCTGGATATCAAAGGTAATCCCATTGTCCACATGCCGGACGCTGATGGATGCCGTATTTAGGAATTCCACCATCCGCTCCATCTGCTCCTTGCTTACTTGCGCGATCACCTCTAATTCCTTCTCGGCTCTGCCCGCTATAATCCCCGCTGTCGCTGCCGCCGGAATTCCTTTGAGGTGATTGGTATTGGGTACGATGACGCTCTTTACGTTCTTGATTATGCTGCCGCTGGCTTCAATCACTACCTTATCCGGCAGGCATCCCAGTATCTCCCTCGCTTTCGCCGCCGCATACGCAAGGGCGATGGGCTCCGTACATCCCATCGCAGGAACCAGTTCTTCTTTCAGTATCTGGACATATGCCTGATACTTTTCGTCCGTTCTCTTCATACTAACCTCTCCTTTGCAAATGAATTTAATTCCTTTCCATTGTAAATCCCCGTCCGCGTACTTCATTGATCTGGGAAATCGTTATGAAGGCCTTGGGGTCTATATTCTGAATCATTTCATTTACTAAATACAGTTTTCGCCCGGGAATCACGCACAGCACGCCCTTCTGCTGACGGTGCCCATATCCCGTCTCGATGTACACCATAGTGGCTCCTACGTCTACCTCCAAAAGCATCCGGCGTTTGACTTCTTCGTACTTGTCCGATATGACAAACAGCTGGATCTGGGATTTTCCCATCAGCATGACACGGTTCAGGATTAGCGTATTGAGCACCAGCGCAAGTATGCCATACAAGATCTGTTCGGAGTCCGAGAAGAATGCCTGGAGACTAAGGACGAGGAAATCCACGATGTATAGCAGCACGGCCACCGATACATGAACCCATTGATTCAGCACCAGTGCCAGAATATCCGTTCCTCCTGTGGATGCTCCCACCCGCACGATCAGACCCACGCCAATTCCCAGCAGGACTCCTCCATATATGGTAGCAAGCATGACATTGTCCGTCAATCTGGTGATTCCTGGAATTGCTTGCATTGCCGACAGAAATGCAGGATAGACGAACGTGCTGATGATCGTGGTGACAATAAAGGTCTTCCCCAGGATCAAAGCCCCCAGGATAAAGAGGACTGCATTTACGCAGAAAATGATCAAAGAAAGATCCACAGGCAGATAATGGCTTATAGCAAGGCCGATGCCGGTAGCGCCTCCCATGATGATCCCGTTGGGCACTATGAAGGCGGCCACGGCTGCTGCCAGTATCGCATTTCCTGCCAATACGCCTGCCAATGTCTTCAGGCTCTTCTTCCAACTCCTCTTCATCTCTTGCCGGTACCCTTTCTTCTATATTATTATGAGATGCCCTTCATCGTAAGCTGGATCCGCTTCTTCTTAAGATCTACGCTTAAGACTTTTACATCAACGATATCTCCTACGCTCACAACCTCAAGCGGGTGCTTGATAAATTTTTTGTCCGTTATCTCGGAGATATGTACCAGGCCGTCCTGATGGACGCCGATGTCTACGAATACGCCAAAGTCGATGACGTTTCTGACGGTTCCCTTTAATATCATTCCTTCCGTCAGATCCTTCATTTCCAGAACATCCGTCCTTAGGATGGGCTTTGGCATCTCATCACGGGGATCCCGGGCTGGTTTTTCCAATTCCTTTACGATATCCTTCAGGGTAATCTCGCCGATCCCCAATTCTTCGGCAAGGGGTTTGTAATTCTTGATGGTAAGAGATAAGCCAGTGAGTTTTCCCCCATCTATATCTTCCGGCTTAAATCCCTGCTTCATAAGCAGTCTTTCGGCTGCCTCATAGGACTCCGGATGCACGCTGGTTCCATCCAGAGGATTGTCCCCTCCTTGGATCCGCATGAATCCGGCACATTGCTCGTAGGCCTTGGGGCCTAGTTTTGCCACTTTCAGAAGCTGCCTGCGGCTGGTAAACCTGCCGTTTTCCTCCCGGTACGCAACGATGTTCTTTGCGATCGCCGCGGATATGCCGGAGATGTAGGCCAATAGAGGGGCGGATGCCGTATTCAGATCAACGCCTACCTTATTTACGCAGTCCTCCACGACGCCAGAGAGGGCCTCGCTCAACTTCTTCTGGTTCATATCATGCTGGTACTGTCCCACGCCTATGGACTTAGGATCAATCTTCACCAGTTCTGCCAGAGGATCCTGGAGACGGCGGGCAATGGAGGTCGCGCTTCTTTGTCCCACGTCGAACTTGGGGAATTCCTCAGAAGCCAGCTTGCTTGCGGAATATACGGAAGCGCCCGCTTCATTTACGATAACGTACTGCACCTTCTGAGGGATCTCTTTCAGCAATTCCACGATGAACATCTCCGATTCCCTGGACGCCGTTCCATTTCCTACAGAAATCAGCGTAATATTATACTTCTTTATAATCTTCTTCAGCAGATCTTTGGACGCCTGGATCTTCTGCGGCGTGGTTGGCGCCGTAGGATAGATGACCGTCGTTCCGATGACTTTTCCGGTAGGATCCACCACCGCCAGCTTGCAGCCAGTGCGGAATGCCGGATCCCATCCAAGAACGGTCTGCCCTACGATCGGAGGCTGCATCAGAAGCTGTTCCAGATTCTTTTTAAATACTTCGATGGCCCCGTCCTCTGCCCTCTCGGTCAGCTCGCTTCGTATCTCCCGTTCAATGGCCGGCGCGATCAGGCGCTTGTAACTGTCTTCCGTTACATCTTTAAGGATCGGCGTTGTATATGGATTCTCTCCATGGATCGTCTTCTTCTGCAGATAGCGTATGATATCTTCTTCCGGCGCTTCAATCTTCACCGTCAGGAACTTTTCCTTCTCTCCCCGGTTCAGCGCAAGAATCCTGTGTCCTGCCAGTCTGCCTACCGGCTCTTCAAAGTCATAATACATCTCATAGACGGATTCTGCCTTCTCATCCTTGGCTGCAGAGATGACTCGTCCTTTCTGCATGGTGATCTTCCTGATCCAGATACGGTAATCTGCCTCATCCGATATGTTTTCGGCAATGATATCTTTTGCGCCTGCAATAGCCTCTTCTACAGTATGTACTTCTTTGTCCGGATTTATGAACTCTTTTGCCAGATCTTCCACCGGCTTGTCAGTCTTTTGAAGGCTGATGATGGCAGCCAGCGGCTCCAGCCCCTTTTCTTTGGCAATCGTGGCTCTCGTCCGCCGCTTCGGTCGATATGGCCGGTATAAGTCTTCCACTACCACCAGGGTTTCTGCTGCCAGTATCTGCTGCTTTAATTCTTCCGTAAGCTTGCCTTGCTCTTCGATGCTGGAAAGTACCTGCTCCTTTTTCTCTTCCAGGTTTCGAAGATACGTCAGTCTCTCATGAAGCCTTCGCAGCTGTTCGTCGTCCAGGGTGCCTGTGGCTTCTTTTCTATATCGTGCAATAAATGGGATCGTGTTGCCTTCGTCAATCAGTTTGACGGCGGCATCTACTTGCCATCTCTTTACTCCAAGCTCTTCTGTGATTTTCTGATTAATATCCATGTCATGTATCCTTTCCTGCTAATGATGTAATGCCTGTTGCTGATAATTATAACCGAATTTTCCCTAAACCGCAATGCATGCCTCTTTCAGGACAGTCCTTTATGGCAGGCTATCTTATCTGATTCAGAGAATACCGAGTTCACTCTGTTTTGTTGAAATCCCCTCTCCACTATGATATACTTAAGACAAACTAACAGAGGTACTTCAAAGGGGAATATAAACTATGAATCAGGTAACGCAAGAACTGTCAAAGCAGCAATTGAAGTCAAAAGAAACCAAGGCAAAAATCTTCCGCGCCGCCAAGCATATCCTCCAAAAGCAGGGGTATGAGCAGCTTTCCATCAAGAATATCTGCGAAGAGGCCGGCGTTTCCAACGGAAGTTTCTATCACCATTTCAAGACTAAGGATGATCTTCTGTCCTACTATATCGAAGAACAGCCCAGCATCAATCCTGATCTTCTGGATATGCCCCAAAATGCCGCGGAGGCCAAGGCCGCGATCATCCAAGTGTACTTAAATTACGTGCATTACTGTCAGGAATTGGGCGTAGAATTCATGTCCAATTATTATACGCCTAAGAACCAGTCCTTAAACCCATTGATCCGTACGGAAAGGCCCTATCCGATCGTCACGGTCCACAATTATCTGCAAAAAGCCATTGATGCGGACATTATAAAGCCGGATCTGGATCTGGAAGATATCACCACGGATATCCGCATGATCGTCATTGGCAACGTGTTTGAATGGTGCTTAAAAAGCGGCGAGGCAGACTTTGAAGGCAACATGAGGCGCACGCTTAGAATCTATTTAGACGGCCTGTTCTAAAGGCTTCCATAACCATATGTCAGGAGGAAGATTATGTATATATTCATAACCAATCCCAACGCCCGCTCCGGGCTGGGGCATAAGATATGGGATGATATCGAGACCGTTCTGAAGAAACGAGGCGTCGCCTACCAGGTATATTTTACAAAATACCAGCAGCACGCCACCAAGATCGTCCGACAGATCACCTCTGACCATGAGCGTCACAATATTATCGTGCTGGGTGGCGATGGAACGGTGAATGAAGTGATCAACGGCATTGACTGCCTGGCAAACGTCACGCTGGGCTATATTCCGATCGGGTCAAGCAACGATTTTGCGCGGGGCTTAGGACTTCCTGCCGACCCTTTGAAGGCGCTTGAAAATATCCTGGCACCCGTCCGCCATCTTGCGATCAATATCGGCGTGCTCGAATACGGGGATAAAAGACGGCGCTTTTCCGTAAGCACTGGACTTGGATTTGACGCGGGGGTTTGTCATGAAGTTATGGTATCCCGTCTGAAAGTCTTTCTAAACAAGATAAAATTGGGGAAACTTTCTTATGCAGGAGTCGCCCTTCACCGCATGATATCCCTTGATCCGAAGGATATGACGGTAATCATGGACGGCACCCGGAAACTGGATTTCCATAAAGTATACTTTGCCACTGCCATGAATCTGGCCTATGAAGGCGGCGGCTTTAAGTTCTGCCCCAAAGCAGACTGCAAGGATGATCTTCTGGATATCATCGTCATCTCAGACATGCCCAAGATCAAGGCGCTTGCGCTTCTCCCCACTGCGTTTAAGGGATGGCACGTATTTTTTAGAGGCATTCACATCTATACCTGCAAAGAGATTGAAATCATCAGCGAAAAGGCGCTGCCCGTACACGCGGACGGAGAGCCCATCTTCCTGCAGAAACGGATAAAGGCATGCCTTGAGCCAGAAAAATTACGCATTATCGGTGCTCCCGAATAAGAATAACGGAGGTTACTGCCATGATATGGCTTATCATCACGATCGCAGTCATCCTGCTCTATCTATTTGCCCTCGCGCCCAGGCTCTCCCGCCGCGATGCCATGCGCGCCTTTTCCGGCACCATGTTCGCCCACAGGGGCTATCACTGCAAGGAGCGAGGCATACCGGAAAATTCTATGAAGGCGTTTCGTGCCGCCATCGCCAGAGGATATGGCATTGAACTGGATCTTCACCTGACAAAAGACGGCCGTCTTGCCGTCTTCCACGACGATACGCTGGAACGCATGTGCAAAAGAACTGAAACGGTGGAAGAACTGACTTCCCTGGAACTGTCTTCCTGCACTCTTTTAGATACGGATGAAACGATCCCCATGTTTGAGGATGTGCTCACTCTTGTAAGAGGCCGGGTTCCCTTGCTGATAGAACTTAAGATTCCAACCGCCTCCCTTCAGATATGCGAAGAAGTCTTAAGACAAATGCGAAACTATCAGGGCCCCTTTCTGATCCAGTCCTTCAACACCATGGGACTTCGCTGGTTCAAGCTTCATGCCACGGATCTGTTAAGAGGCCAGCTTTCATCCAACCTGACCGCCAAAAAGACCCGGGAATCCTGGTTCTTAAAATTCATGGTCAAGTATCTGCTTGCAAACTTCCTTGGCAGGCCTGACTTTATATCTTATAAACTGGCAGACCTCCCTGTGATGAACGTCTGGATATTGAAGCATATCTTCCATACGCCGGTTGCTGTATGGACGCTTAAGACTCCCGAGGCGCTTTTTGACGGGAAAAAGTGCTATGATATTCAGATTTTTGAAAAATCCTATGAAAATTATTAACAAATAATGAACATTATTGTTGATTACCCTTTTTCATGTTATAATCCGTGGTGAACCATGAATATATTTTAACAAGGGGCTTAAAAGGGGAAATCACTATGAAAGCCATAGAAGCAACGAAAAAGATAGTAAAACGCTATAGTCATGCATGGGTGTTCTTATACGCATTCATCTATATGCCATGGTTTCTGTACCTGGAGAGGCGTACCGGAGTCGATTATTATATCATCCACTCGCCGATCGACAATTATATTCCTTTCGTAGAATATTTTATAGTTCCCTATCTATTATGGTTTCTATTTATTGCCGTAACGGTAGGCTACTTTTTCTTTACGGACAAATGGGGTTTCTATCGGCTGTGCGCATTCTTATTCACCGGAATGACGCTTTTCCTGCTGATATGCACGTTCTTCCCGAACGGGCTGAATCTTCGTCCTGTTGTATTTGAAAGAAATAATATTTTTGTTGATCTCGTCAAAACCCTATACAGTACGGATACGCCGACCAACGTGCTGCCAAGCATACACGTATTCAACTCCATCGGCGTCAGCATCGCGATTGCCCACAGCAATGCCTTGAAGAAGCACCGCATGGTACAATGCAGCGCTTACCTGCTGGCTATGCTGATTATAATGTCCACCGTATTCTTGAAGCAGCATTCCGTGACGGACGTTATCGCTGCCATTGCGATGGCATGCATTATCTATCCGTTCGTATACGTGACACAGGAAAAGAAAGCGCCAAAGTTATCACACCAGCCAATCTAACCATTCTATAAGAGGAGGATACCAATTATGTATGCAGAATTCAGTGAAAATCTTATCACAGGCAATGAAATGATAGATTCCCAGCACAAGGAACTAATCGAAAAAATGAACCAGCTTCTGGAAAGCTGCGAGAATGGAAATGACAAGTTAACCGCAGTAAAGACGCTGGACTATCTTGAGGACTACACAGATTACCATTTCAAGGCAGAAGAACAGCTGCAAAGAGATATCGACTATCCGGGCTACGAAAAGCATATTGCGCAGCACGAGATATTCAAGAACACCATCAAGGATTTAGAAGAGATGCTGCAGGAAGAAGAAGGCCCATCCAACGCGTTCGTTGAAAAGGTAGAAGAAAACATTGTAAAATGGTTCTATACCCATATCGAGGGCTTCGACCGTTCCGTTGCTGAATATAAATTCATGCGCGAGAACAATGAGCGTCTGTAGATCCCACTGATACAAATAACCGGCCTCTGTACAGAGGCCGGTTTCTTATATTCCTGCATCCTTTAGTCTTTCTTGATTCCTGCGTAACGGGTATATTTCTCAAACGCAGAAGGCATAGAATATTTCTTCTCGATTTCTTCCGGATGTATGAAAAGAAAATCTTTCTGGTTCGTCTTCTCCAACTCATCTACCATTACTTCATAGCCGGTCATATGCCATTCGATATGGCTGAAGATATGCTTTGCCGTCTCCAGTTTCTTTACACGGATGGGCATTAGGCCGATGGATTTGCTATATTCTGTTACTTCTTTCATCGTCATGTGGCCAGGCTCGTTCGGGAATTCATACAGTCCTGCAAGAAGTCCCTTAGACGGCCTCTTCTGTATCGCAAGCCTCTGTCCATCCTTAAATAGAAGCACGGTCCGCTTCTCCATCTTCCGGGCTTTCCCCTTGCTCTTTACCGGTATCTCGCAGGTCGTCCCCTGCTTCCTCGCCTCGCATAGATGTGCCACTGGACATTCGCCGCATTTTGGCTCACCGTTAGGCACGCACACGATAGCTCCCAGTTCGATCAGCCCTTGGTTAAAATCGCTGGCTCCATCCGCCGGAATCACCTTCTCCAATGCCTCCTCCATCTTCTTGCGCACGCTCTGCTTCATGATATCCTCCCGGCTTCCCGTAAGCCTGGATACCACGCGGAGCACATTACCGTCCACCGCTGGCTTGGGGATGCCAAAGGCAAATGCACTGATAGCCCCAGCCGTATAATTGCCGATTCCTTTTAAAGAACGGATCTCTTCATAAGTATCCGGAAAACGGCCATGATAGTCTATCATGATCTGCTGGGCGGCTTTTTGCATGTTTCTTACCCGGTTATAGTAGCCGAGGCCTTCCCATAGTTTCAGGAGCGTATCTTCTTCTGCCCTTGCAAGTGCCTCTACTGTCGGGAGTTCTCGTAAGAATCTCTCATAATAAGACTTTACCGCCTCCACCCGGGTCTGCTGAAGCATAATCTCAGACACCCACACCCGGTAGGCGTCCGGATTCTTCCTCCACGGAAGATCCCGCTTATGATTGCGGTACCACGCCATAAGAGGCTCTGCCATCTCGTGCAGGATTGGATTCTCAAGCACCACCGGCACCTCTTCGGCAATTTGGATCGCGTCAGGGCTTACCTCGCAGTCATAGGCAACCACGCGGACGCCGTCCCCGGCCGCTTCCCTTAAGGCTTTCGCGAACGCCGGATGGGTATCCGCATTGGGCGTAAAGTAGCGGACATCTCTCATCTGGATGACAAAAAACACATAGGCTTCATAACCTTGCCTTACCGCGGCTTTCAACTCTTCTACATGCTTCACGGCACGTTCGCTTGGGGCATCGGGAAAACGCACTCTTCCCTCTTCTTCCAGCGTCACCCCTTTGACCTCGATCAATATCTTCCGTTCATTCGTCTCTACATACAGGTCTATCCTGGAATTGCCATAAGTATACTCGGGCTTTACCAAAGTTGCTCCTTTGATCAGGCCGCCTTTTTCAATCCATTCCTTAACCACTTGGTTTGGCACCTGGGAATCCATATTTATTAATTTGGTATTCCCCTTTGCATCCTCTTTCTCCACCGCGATCAGATCCCATCTGGTTTTTCTGTCTGGATTATCGGACTCCTGCAGATAAACCCTGGCTCCGGCTTTTAAAAGTTCCGCGCAGCGTCCGGTATTCTTTACATGGACGGTCTCCCTTTTCCCATCTATTTCGATATATGCAATAAACCGGTTGGGCCGTTCCAGGAATATCCCCGGTATGATGCTCTTGTATCTCATCTGTCTTCTCCTTTCACTGCTTCTTGATGCGCCTGCGGCCTCGTTTGTCCCATTCTATCTGCTTCTCTTAATGAAGCCTCCAGCGTATCTTCTACTTTGCCCTGCCTTCCCCAGCCAGTAAAAAAGCCGCTGTTTCTGCCGCCTTTTACAGATTTTATGCATTTCGATACCATAAACTGAGTGCGGAAAACGAACTCCTCGGACTCCATAATCGTAAATGGATGCTCCTCCGTCACTATAATCTGAACATCTCCCTTCCGATATTCTGGATATTTGCCCGAGTATCCCTCGCTTTGCAGACGAGAATCAATGACTCTGCGTTTCGTCTTAATATCTTCATTCTGGCTGCTTCCATAATCCCTCTCATCATATGCTTCCGACGCAGCCTTTAACTTATGCCAGATCAAAACATAAAGTTTCTCACGCTTATGCGAAAGGAGCCTCCGGCTTAGGAAATATTCCACCCTCTTAGAAGGATGCTTGTAGTAAATGCGCAGCAGCCTTACAAATGAGATATCGCCTGCTTCCCTGGCAAGCGCCATCATCCGGTCTATTCCCTCATAGGTGGCCGGATACCTGCCTTCGAGAGACTCCTTGATTGGCGACCACTCCCGAAAAGGTGCGAATTCTATCACTCCCAGCAGTTCCTTTTCCTTTTGGTTCAAGACTGCATCGCCCAGATATTCATATTTATCATAGACCGTCCCTAACATATACACCAGCTGGCGCCACTGCTCTTGTCCCTTTACCCAGAAATGCCCTATCTGATGATATTGATAGCAATGGATACTTTCCTCCATATCGTCAAAATACAGTGTCAGCGCATTCTCGCTTCCCTGTCGAATGCTTAGGACATAGCCCTTGTCATTCACAGCAAGGCTTGCCGACGTCTCAAGGCTTTCCTCTAAAAGGAACTCCCCAACCACCCGGCAGTTCTTAAGAATCAAGTAGCATTCCACTGCATCGTTCATCATATACGGAACATAGTATTCCTTCTCCATTTTCCCTTTACACAGTTCAAAGACCTGGTATTCAAATGTCTCCGCAAGACGGCAGAAGGCTTTCGGTAGCCCTTCTACATCCCCATAGAAATACCGCCTGTCGTTATCTTCTTGCATCATATATTTAATACTTGCTCCCTTTTCTTACCTATCAGTTTGTTAAGAACAGACTCATTATATTACATCCCCGTGTTCTTGCCAACCTGATAGCGATAAAAATAAGCAGCATCCTTGCTTTTGCAAAGATGCCGCTACGCCTAAATGTGAAATTCTTCGAACAGCAGCATTCTATATTCTTGATCCTCCACTGCCCGTTCCAGTTCTTCCAGCCGCTCTGACCGGATCAGCTGCTGGGCCAGCCGGGCCATACGTTCTTCCCCGGACTTCTCTCCTTGTTCTATCCCTTGTTTTAGTCCCTGCTCATGTCCTGCGTTCCAATTACTCTTCATCTGGTGGTGATGGTCCCTGATCGCTTTCTCCCGTGCTTCATATTCCAGCCGCTTCTTCTCGTCTGCGCTAAGATTCGTTAACGCCTCATAGGCCTTACCCAGAAATTTATCCGTCTTTGCTATCATCTCCAAATCCTCCTTCCTCTCTGCATTGATAAAGCGTGCCCATTTTAGTAATTCTGTCTGTGGATATCTATATCTGTCTAATTTGGGCAGTTCCAGTATGTGTACTTCTAATTTATCCGTATACTTCCTATGCCTTTGATCCTCCCAGATATGGAACCTTGAATAAAACTCCTCATCTTCCTGGAACATTACAAAGTCCAGTATTCCTATATGTATGCACTTCTTTAGTACATCGTAATCTTCCCCCTCTTTTATCTGGTCAATATACATTTTTCCCAAATAAAATAGTGACCGCTCCGCCCATAATTCAAAAGGCGCCACCTGCATCTCCATATTAATCTGGATATCTCCATTAAGAAGAACCCGCACATCCAGGATTCCCAGTTTCTCTTCCTGGCTTTCCTTCCTTAGATGGGTAGGAAGCAGCGTAGTCTGGATAATCTCTTCCGGCCTAATTCCAAGCACCGCCGAGATAAACCCTCGCCGCACCTCCGGCTCCTCCATCAATTCCTTAAAGCAGAAGTCGACTTTAGGCTTCATTATAAATTCACTCATCTTACCGCTCCTTTCTCTGTAAGAAAGACGCGGCAAAGGATGTTTGTCCTACTTTCATTATATGGATGTTCCCTGGAATATACAACATCTTTCTTACTCTGTATTTGATTGTCAATTAGGGATTATTAAGGCCGAAAGGCCATGAATCTCGCCAGATATGGCTTGATAGAATCTATTTTAATACATTGGGCTTTTGTTTGCAATCACCTTTATCTATATACGCAGTTATCACTGATATCTATCACTGCCTTGCTTCATCAATATTTTCAATGACGCAATCCCTTTCTTTCATTGAACCTCTCTGACGCGCGCGGTATAGTAAGATTAATGTAAAAATAGGAGGCAGCTGCTATGCATAAAGATGATCAAATGACGCCAAAGGAACGCGCATTCGCGCTATTTGCCAAGAAGCCGGTAGACCGGATGCCAATTAAACTGTTTTCTCCCTATATCGGAATGAATTTTGGCGCAAGCTATGAGGAGGCGTTTTCCAACGCGAAGTCCCGCGCCCATTGGCTGATGGAGGGATACAAGCGCTTCGGCCAGGACGGGCTGAGCGTAAACTACCGGATAGATGGAATTCCCGTCGCATTCGGTGCCGAATCTACCTATGACCCGACAGGCATTCCTATCGTTAAGAACCCTGTCCTGAAAGAACTTTCTGATATTTCCAGCCTGGATTTAGAAAACCTTCGTTTTGAAAATGATATCAATGCTCAGATTGCATTCGATGCAGTCCAGATCATACAAGAGCAGTTAAACGACGAAGTCTTTACCGGCGTAGGCTTTATGGGGCCATTTACAACAGCGGCCAATCTGGCAGGAACCACGAAGGTCCTGAAAGCCATGCGAAAAGACCCGGAGGGGCTGCACCGCCTTCTCGATTTTGCGGCGGACGCTACAATCGAGGTAGGACGAAAGTTCGTAGAAAATCAGATTGGCATCGGACTTGCCGAGCCCACTGCCTCTCTGGTATCCCCCAGCCAGTTCCGTGAATTTGTCATTCCCTATTATGTCAAGGTAATGAACCAATGGAAAGAGTGGGGGAGCCGGGGAGCTGGATTCCATATCTGCGGCGATACATCAAGGCTCCTTGAGACGTTTCCTGAAATGGAGATACGCGGGGTAAGCATTGACAGTGCGGTGGATATCTCCTATGCCAAGAAAATAGTTGGGGATAAACTGTCTATTATGGGTAATGTATCACCTATTGAGATTCTGGAAGGAAGCAAAGAGTCCATCCATCAGGCCGTGGTACGCTGCTTCTCCCAGTGTTGGGACAACCCCTGCGGATTTACCATTGCTCCTGGCTGCGATATTCCTGTTGCAGCGCCGCTTGCCAATATCGATGCCTACATGGAAGCCGCGCGCCAATGCGCCAAATATCCGGTGCAGCCATCTAACTGGGAGGCCTGATTTTAGGCTGGCAGGCGAAAAACATTGAGTGCTTACTTACAATATGTTATATTAATGAGGATGTCTAACTGGCATCCTCATTCATATTAAAAGCAATGATGCAAAGGAGTATCACAGCATGAGCATATTAACCGTAGACCATCTTTCCCACGGATTCGGAGACCGGGCCATCTTCCAGGACGTCTCCTTCCGCATGCTGAAAGGCGAGCACATTGGCCTGGTCGGCGCAAACGGGGAAGGCAAATCAACATTTTTCAATATCGTAACCGGCAAGCTTGCCCCTGATGCCGGCAAGATCGAGTGGGCCAAGAACGTCCGCGTCGGCTACCTGGACCAGCATACCGTGCTTGAGAAGGGTATGACCATCCGCGATGTGTTAAAATCTGCTTTTTCCTATCTATTTGAGATGGAGGCGAGGATGAACGATATCTGCGATCAGCTTGGATCAGCAGATGAAGAGACCATGAATAAGCTGATGGAGGAATTGGGCGTCATCCAGGATACCCTGACGATGCATGACTTCTACGTGATCGACGCAAAGGTGGAAGAAGTGGCGCGGGCCTTAGGGCTTCTGGATATCGGTCTTGATAAGGACGTCACCGACTTAAGCGGCGGCCAGAGGACTCGGATTCTGCTTGGGAAGCTGCTGCTCCAGAAGCCTGATATCCTGCTTTTGGACGAGCCTACTAATTATCTGGATGAAGAGCATATCAACTGGCTAAAACGCTATCTTAACGAGTATGAGAACGCCTTCGTCCTGATCTCCCATGATATCCCGTTCCTCAATGATGTCGTCAACATCATCTACCATATGGAGAACCAGGAACTGAACCGGTATGTGGGGGATTATGATGAATTCCAGAAAGTATATGAAGTGAAAAAAGCACAGCTGGAGGCCGCTTACAAGCGCCAGCAGCAGGAGATCAGCCAGTTAAAAGACTTCGTAGCGAGGAATAAGGCCCGTGTCTCTACCAGGAATATGGCCATGTCCCGCCAGAAAAAACTGGATAAGATGGATGTCATCGAACTGGCAGCCGACAGGCCAAAGCCTGAATTTCACTTCCGCCTGGGGCGCACGCCGGGAAAATATATCTTTGAGATCAAGGACTTTGTAATCGGATATGACGAGCCGCTCTCAAAGCCGCTCAATCTTTCGCTTGAAAGAGGGCAGAAGATTGCCCTTACCGGCGCCAATGGAATTGGCAAGACCACGTTGATCCGAAGCATCCTGAGCCTGGTGCCTCCTCTTTCCGGCACCTGCGAATTAGGAGAAAATGTATTGCCCGGCTATTTCGAGCAGGAAGGGGATTATAACAACAGGACGACCTGTATTGAAGAAATTTGGCAGGAATTTCCTTCCTTTAACCAGTATGAAGTCCGCTCCGCCCTTGCCAAATGCGGCCTGACTACCAAGCACATCGAGAGCCAGGTGCGGGTACTGAGTGGAGGCGAGCAGGCGAAGGTCCGCCTGTGCAAGCTGATCAACCGGGATACCAACGTCCTGCTTCTGGACGAGCCGACCAATCACCTGGATGCAGACGCTAAGGATGCCCTGAAAGAGGCCCTTAGGGAATACCGGGGAACCTTGCTTCTCATCTGCCATGAACCTGAATTTTATCAGGACATTGTAAATGAAGTCTGGGACTGCAGCAAATGGACGACCAAGATCGTATAGGTCGTCCATTTGGCTATCTTATATTCCCTATCCTTCCGTGATCCCTCTTGGCATCTTTCCAATCCTTGCCCCCTGCCCATATATGGTAACCGCGTTGATGAATGCTACCAGATTTTCTTTTGGCGTGTCGATCGGTACCGTACACCCTGGGCTGACCGTATAGCCTTTTGGCGCGTCCGCCGCTTCCAGAATGCATCTTCGGGTTTCTCTTTTGATATCTTCTATCGACCCATTCTTCAGGACATCCACCGGCGCTATATTTCCAACAATTGCAACCCTATCGCCGTATGCTTTCTTTAATTCTTCCAGATTTTCGCAGTTATCAAGACTAAAAGAACTGATTCCGGAATCAACAATATCCGCCCAGCGATCTTTCGTATTCCCGCAGACATGAATGCCTGGCGCTACCTGAAATTTCTGGAATGCCTGCACGGTCTCGCATAAATATGGCTTGAGCAACGTTCTGTACTGCCTAAGACTTAATATATTTCTGGCCGCCATAGGTTCAGACAGGCTTACGCTGATTCCCAACTTCTGATTCAGATCCCGGGCACACTTGATCACGCAGTCAGTGCTGTATCTGAGAAGTTTATGAATCTCTTCCTTACGTTTGACCGAATCCTTAAGGAATTTTTCTGTACCGTATAAGCCAATCGCCGTAGTCAGCGGTCCCGCCATCCCGGTGCTGATAACCTTCTCTTTGCCGAACATTTCTTGAAGGCGCTTGAATGCCTCTAGCATAATCGGGAACCGTCCATCCCTTTCGATATTGACCAGCTGCATATTATCAACCTGCCTAAGGTCTTTTATTACCGGCTCTTCAATATAGGACACACCCCTCCTAGGATAGCGTAGTCTCGTCCCAAGAGCCTCGACCAAGGTTCTAAGCCCCAGGCCCATCCCCATATTATCGGCATGAAAATCTAAAGCCAGATTGCTTTCTACCGTGACCATATGATCTGCGGAAAAATAATAATCACAGATATCAATTCCATACAGGAGCGGACAGGTCTCTCCAGCGGTAATCGTTACCGGAAGCCTGTCCACCTCTTTCCCTCTATAATAACTTTCAAGCCTCTCCTTTGATGTCATTTCTGCTTTTAATAATTTCAAAATTCTACCTCTTAAAACGCTGGAATCAAAGTGCCGCCTGCCTCTTTAAAATACTCTTTTAAATCATCGCATCTGGCAGCCTCCACAAGTTCCCTCAGCCATTCGGCATCCTTATCTTCAGCCCTTGTCACAAATCCAAGGCTGTAATCCGGTCCATCCGAAGATTCCGCAATAAAACTGCCTGCGTCAAGTCCCGCATTGTACATATGATGTCCAGCCAGTACGATCGCATCCGTATCTGCCAGCGACTGGGGTAATACGCTCATCTCTGCTTCGATAAACTTAAGATTCTTTGGATTCTCTTTAATATCATAGATAGTAGGCGTCTCAACAGAATCATCCAGCGTAATCAGCCCTAATTCCTGAAGCATCGTAAGTCCCCTTACTTGGTTCGTCGCATCATTGCATACCCCGATCGTCCCGTCATCTGGAATATCTTCTATATTGTCATGCTTGTCTGAATACATCGCAAACAAAGGATAATGCGTATATGGCTGTGCCATTACAAAATCCGTTTTATTCTCGGCGTTATAACTGTCAAGATAAGGCTGGTGCTGGAACCAGTTCACATCAATACTGCCTTCCCCTAAGGCCACATTTGGCTGGATACTGTCATCAAATGTCGTAACCTCTAACTCATATCCTGCTTTTTTTACATTTTCGCGTATCGCTTCTGCCATGTCGATTCCGTCTGCCCGGACTCCTAACTTTATTACCTTTTTTTCTTCATTGCCAGTCCCGGAAGCATCCTTATCACTTTTATTGCATCCAGCCGCCAGGCCTGCCACCATTGCAGCATATAACATAATTCCTATTAGTTTCTTTTTCATCTTATCCTCCTTTTCATTCCATACATATGTGATTTATAAAAAAGCCTTCTCATGCTTTCCTATCCTATTTTAATTTTTTATAAAGCCAATCCCCCAGGAACTGAATAACCGCTACCAGTATAATCAGTATCACTACAATAGAATACATAATTTTTTCATTAAAGTTCTGATAGCCGTATGTAAGGGCGGTTGCGCCCAATCCGCCTGCTCCGATAGCGCCTGCCATAGCGGTGGCCCCCAGCAGATTAATGATTCCTAGGCTAATGCCTGATACAATCGATGGAACAGACTCTACCAGCATCACCTTTATGACGATCTGCGCTTTTGTCGCTCCAAATGACTGGGCTGCCTCGATCAATGCCGGGTCTACCTCTTTAAAACTGCTTTGGAATATTCTTCCCATAAATGGTGTTGCCGCTACTGTCAGCGGTACCAGCGCAGCCGTCTCGCCAATCGATGACCCTACAATTATCCTGGTCAGAGGAATGATCGATATCATAAGGATAATAAAAGGGAAGGACCTTATAATATTTACTACAATATCCAGTATCCTATAGATCACTCTATTTGGACTTAGACCATCCTTATCCGTAAGAATTAGTATAACTCCTACGATAAAGCCAAAGATAACGGAAAGAATACCTGATATCGCCAGCATCTTTAGTGTCGCCCACAAAGAAGGAAGAATAAGCATCTCAAAGATCTGCTGCATCGTATAATTTTTTAATGTCATAGTTGCACGCCCCCTTTCGTTATGGAATAAAGCGCCTCCCACTGTTCTATAGACTCTACTCCAAGCAGGCGTTTTAGGGAATCCGGCTGCTGCTTGAATACCTCTTCCACATCTCCTTGAGCGGCGATGATTCCATGCTCCATGACGGACATCTTATTACAGACGCGCCTGACCACTTCCATCTGGTGGGTAACAATCACAACGGTAATCCCCGTTTTTTGATTGATCTTAGCAAGTAAATCTAATATAGAATTTGTCGTATTAGGATCCAATGCAGACGTTGCTTCATCACACAATAGTATTTTGGGGTTCATGGTAAGCGCCCTGGCGATTGCCACTCTTTGTTTCTGCCCTCCGCTTAAGTTTCGCGGCTTCGCCTTCACCTTGTCTTCGAGCCCTACCAGTTCGATCAATTCATTTACTTTCTTATCGATCTCCTCCTTCGGGTATTTCCAGCATTCCATCGGCATTGCTATGTTCTGATATACAGTCTTGCGTTCCAGCAATGAGAAATGCTGGAATATCATGCCTACGCTTTTCCGAAACTGCCTAAGCTCTTTTCCTGTAAAATCTTTAATCTCCGCGCCGTCTACCTTAAGACTTCCTTCCTGATAGTCTGTAAGGCCATTAATACATCTTAGCAAAGTAGACTTTCCTGCACCGCTTCTGCCTACCAGCCCATAGATGTCCCCGTCTTCCACCGTAAAACTGATATCTTCCAATACTTTCGCTCCGTCTTCAAAAGACTTCTTAATATTTCTGCCAATGATCATAACAACTCCTCAATTCCATGCACGATTTTATTCAACTTTTCAAAATATACCATATTTCGACTTCCGATTCATTGGCTCAACTTACAAATCAGCGCTTTTGTATTGTATGTTTTTCACAAAATGCACACCTGTTTTTTGTGCAATATATTCATATTTTCTATATACTTATTGAATTTCTCTATATCTCCTTTCGTTATCGCCTCCAATCATAACTTTGAAAAAATATAAAAAGTTGCCGGACCGATTGTAGCAATATCGGTAAAGCAACTTTTGCGAATAGGTATGTTTTTATATTGAGTCATCAGCGCGTGGAACAGATCATTTCTAAAAACGCGGATATTCTGGTGGTTAGCTGGCCCTTATCAGCACTGGAAAAGTCGGTCACAATATCCATATAAGGAATATGTTTTTCTTCATTTACGAAGTGCGCGACACTGACGGCCTCGATATTGTCAGAATGGCATCCTTGAAGTATCATTTCAACCACACCGTCTACCTTGTACTCGTCTATAATACGTCCCAGCAGTTCTATCCTGTTATCATTAGGAGTCATAACTGCGCATCCAGTAGCCAGATATCTCTTTGCAAGTGCCTGATATGCATCCTGATCCTGTTCATCTATCAGGCGGTCCAGCGCTTTAGCCCCTGTACAATTTTCGAATGCAACGATCACACCGCCGTTTTCTTCAATTATATCTATCAGTTTAGCAGAATCTCCCCCCATGGGGCATCCTGTTATCAAGATTCTAGGTTTTTTCTTACAATCCGCCTCATTTCTATCGCTTGCAAGTACCTTTTCCTTTAGTTCCCTGAGTTCTTTCGAAGCCTTCTCTAAATCAAACTGATACTTATAGCCGTATAATACCTGGAAGAGTTCCTTTCCCGTCATCGGCGGCGGTTCCAGCTTCATCACTTCATATAATTCCTTCATTGCCCTTCTGTTATCATTGCTGACACGGATAGCATGACGGATCTTTTCATTCGTAATGACGGTATGAAAATGTTCTTCCAGATATTCCTTGAACTTTATTATTTCGCCTTTCCAAAGGCTAAGGCCTTGTTCGGACTGCCGGTTTGGAAGTTCCATTACATAGATCTCTTTAAAGTCCGCCATCAGTTCATACATCTTCTTCTTGCCATCACAGGTCGTCTCTCCTACGATAACATCTGAGAAATAGAAAAATGGGCACTTGTCTGATACGGCAAAGCCATAACTTGATTTAATCAGTGGACATATATTCTTGGGAAGCGTCTGTTCAGCTATTGCAACCGTACTGTCCGAAGAAGAGCATAAGCCGATCGGCACCGCCCCTATCGCCATTGCAAGCTCCCTAGGAAAATAAGAACAATATGCCCCGATTATCGGCATTCCCTTGTCCTTGTACCGCTTTACTTCCAGAAATGACTGCTGCTTTTGCTGCTCAAACTGTTCAAATATCTCAGGCAAATCTTTTATTAATTCCATGCTAATTCTCCAATTATATTAATATATAAATCCTATCATGCATGACAGGCAAAAGCCATGGTTTATAAATACAAATCCTCTACAAAAGATTGTATAAATTGCCATCGGATGCAAACTCCTCGAGGACCATGCTAAGCAAAAGGCGTCTGGCAATATCCGGATCATTTATTTCAAGCCCGAGCATCTCATGGATTTTTGATAATCGGTAAACCATAGTATTCCTATGTATATACATTTCTTTGGCGGCCAGATTTACATTATTTCCTGACATTAGATATTGTTTTAATGTGCGGTAGAATTCTGTTCCTTTCTCTTTATCTTCCCTTTCCAGATTTTTTAATTCTCTATAACAATAGCCTTGACTTCCAATTTCATCAAATGCATAGGAACATATAAGTTCAATGTAATATTCATACTCTGTGTATATTTTCTTCGACGCGTCTATCCGCTCGCCAATACCGATTACACGTTCCAGCATCTTTCGCTTGATCTTAATATGTTCCTTCCCATCGAATATGCCGCTTAATGCACATCCATATTCTTGGCCTTTCAAAAACTTGTCAATATATCTGCCTATTTCTTTCAACTTTTGATCGTTTACAGAAACAAAAAGAATCACAAGTTCTTTTTGTTCTGCATAAATCAACGCTTCCGGGAATCTTTCATTGACCTTTCCTCTAAGATGGCGTATACAGACGCCATCAAGCCCCTTTATCACTGCCATTGAAAAGGGTTCTGGCGCAAACATCTGGTATGTCCTTTCGCTGATCTTAGGCAGCAGATCAATATTTTCCCTCTTACCCAATAGCAATCTGCCGACTACCTGCTTCGCTGATGGGCCATCCAGGTGATATACTTGGTTTTTCCATCCAAAGCCAATTGCCATGGCACGGCAGATCAATCTATTCTGTACGGAGGCATCTTCCATCTCCTCATGTTCATGGTGATAAGTGATACAGAAACCTTCTAAAATCTCCTTGATTACGATCGGTCTCATTATTCTCAAGCCAAACGCAGTATTCTCCACCACTTCAGCGTCCTTATCACATTCTTCTCCTGATAGTTCCATCTCATAATAGTCTTCCACCATTTGGCACCAGGAAGAACCTTCTTGATCATGGATTTTCGCTTCTGATTGATAAGGCATCCTATAGCACTCTGTAATAATCTTGCCGCAAGGATTTATAATAACGATGGATATATCCAGGCCTTCTGCCATATCTTTTATGGCCTTAGCAATTCCGCTCCCTGTTTCCAGTGCTTCAAATACTATTTTATAACTAGATTCCATCATGTCCGGCATTCCCTATCCTTCCGTGATCCCTCTTGGCATCTTTCCAATCCTTGCCCCTCTCCCGTACTTCCTGGCCGCATAGATAAATGCCTCCACATTTGCCTTTGGCGTTCCTATGGGAAGCTGGCAGCCGGTATTGAGAATAAAGCCGGCGGGATTGTCCGCGCATTTCATCAGACATTCCCTACAGGATTCGATTACCTCGTCTATCGTTCCTTCTTTCATAACATCCACAGGAGGAACATTGCCCGCAATCCGCATCCGGTCTCCTACCGCATCTTTCGCCTCTTTTAGATCTTCGCAGTTGTCAATGCTGAAGGAAAACAATCCCGCGTCTGCAAGGTCTCCCCATATCGGACTTGTCTTGCCGCAGATATGCGCGCCTGGCCTGGAGCCCATGATCTTTTCCGTTCCGTCGATCAATTTTTTGATGTATGGCAGGGAATACTCGTCAAACTGCTTCTTGCTGATGACGTCCATACAGGTCACAGGGTCTGAAAAATTGGTCCCTACCGGTCCAAATTCCCGGTGAAATGCCTCAAACCACTTAAGGGAGCATTCTACCGTAAGATCCAGCAGTTTATGAAGCATCTCGGGATTCTTGCGGGTATCCTTAAGCACCATCTCCACCGGACGAACTGCGATCGCCGTAGAGATTGGCCCGGCCACGCTGGTGGTCATGCTGACATCCGGGAAACGGTCTTTAAGCCGTTTCGCGCTTTCAAGGATAGGAGCCAGCACCGGATTCTTGTATGGATCCGTCACTTCCAGCCTCTCAAAGTCCGCATAGTCCTTAAGGATATGCTCCTCCACATAATCGATCCCATGTTCCGGCGCCCGAAGTTTTGACCCCAATGCTCCTCCAATCGTCTTAAGTCCCAATCCTACGTTGAAGCTGTCCAGGCCAAACTCTTCTTTTCTCCTTCGTATGACTTCGCTCTTTACTTCAAAGTCTTTGGCAAACTGGGTGGTGGTAAACCCGAATATATCTGCCATAGCCGGATCTGGCGCCTGCAAGGTATAAGGAATATAATCCACCTCTTCCCCCGCATTATATGCCTTCATCCGCTCCGCTGCCGTCATCTCATCCTTCTGGCCATCCATTAGCCGCTTTAACTCATCATACTCCATCTTCGATCTCCTTTATCTGTCCCGGCCATGCACACAGCCGGAAGTGTTCACGCTTACGGATATTCAGGAAAAATCATGCTTTCGGTAAATATCCGCTCGTAATTCTCGGTCTCCGCCAGTTCCATGTATTCCATCCTTCTGGCCAGTTCCTCTACTTCGTGCCTTGCTTTACTTGACATCAGCGTCATGTATGCCCCCGTCTTGGAAGAGTTTCCCACATAGATCAACTTATCTTCCACTTCCTTTGGCAGAATCCCGGTCCCTGTCAAAGATTCTGCCGGCAGATGGGCTCCAAACTGCCCGGCTATCAGAACCTTATCTAAATCTTTCATGGAAATCCCTGCTTTGCTAAGCAGCGCCACGAATCCTGACAAAATGGCTCCTTTTGCCAGCTGTACCTGCCTTACATCTCCCTGGGTTACCAGAAGCCGGGGATTCTCATGCAGAACGAATTCCCGCTTTGCCCCATTCATCTGGATCATCGGATACCGGTAATCCGACTCGGACAGCCGATCCTTCTTGATGAACGCCCCGGTCTTCTTGACGATTCCTGTACGCAGAAGTTCTTTCACCACGGCCAGTATGCCACTCCCGCAGATTCCGGCGGGTTCCTGGTTATCTATTGTCGCAAACTCGATTCCTTTCTCCGTGATCCGGACATCCTCAACCGCTCCTTCGGCCGCCCGCATACCGGAACTGATATTCATTCCTTCCAGCGCGGGACCTGCGGCGCAGGAACAGCAGAGCAGCCTTCCATGGCTTGCAAGCACGATCTCTCCATTGGTGCCGATATCAATAAAAAGTACATTTCCCGGTTCCTTCTGCAGCTGGCACACGTAGGCCCCAGCCACGATATCCGCGCCAATATATCCCGATACCTGGGGAAGGCAGTAAAGTCTCGTATCTTTCCCTGCCTGGATGCCTATCTCGCTTGCCGCCAGTTCTCTGGCCTCCTTAAATGCAGGTTTGTACGGCGCTCTTCCGATGGATCTGGCATCCACGCCGAGAAGCATATGCGTCATCGTGCAGTTTGCCGCCACATGTATTTCCCGGATTTCTTCCTTATCCACGGAAGCCTCCAGACATACCTCTGCGATCATTGCATTAATAGACTGTACGATCGCGTCTTTTAACTCTCCGATTCCTGTCTCCGGATTCTCATACTCATACGTGATCCTGGTGAGCACGTCCAGGCCATAGTGCTTCTGGGCATTGATCATGGACGCATCCGCCAGTTCCTCTCCGGTGCGAAGCTCGATCAAGGACGTCACGACGGTGGTTGTGCCAATATCGATCGCAATTCCATATCCATCCTCATAGGCATCCATCACGAACTCCGGCACATATCCTTTTGTCAATACCTTATGCTTACGTTCTTTCTTCAGAAGTTCTACCTCTATATCTCCAAGCACTTCCGTCATGCAGGACAGGCGGATACCCTGTTCCCGTTCTCCTGCGCTTAACTGATCCATCTCCGTCTCGGAGGCTGCAGATACTTGCCCGCTTAGAATCTTTACCTTGCATTTTCCGCAGATTCCCTTGCCATTGCAAGGATTATCCACAAATATGCCTTCAGCAAGCAGCACCTTCAGCAGATTATCTCCTTCCTTGCAGCAAATCTTCTTTCCACTTTGCTTTACCGTCACTGACGCCATCTTACAAGTCCTCCTTCAGGCACTTAAGAATCGCCTGGACATTGGCAAGCGGCGACTTCATTCCAAGGCCGCAGGCCGGAGATATGATATCCGATCCGCTTCTTACGCAGCCTTTTGCCAGCGTCCTTACCTTCTCCTGCTCCCCGAATTCCAGAGCGAACGTACTCACATTTCCCATCAGCACCCGGTCTTTTAAGTTGGCCCTCGCTTCTTTCATGGGAACCACAGAGTCAAAACTGAGCACGCTGCTTCGCACCATATTTACTTCTTTATATACGGGACTCATCTGACCGCAGATATGCACGATCGTTCCCATCTTCTCTTCCTGGAGTCCGTCAAGCAGCTGGTTCAGATAGGTAACCGCAAATTCCTCAAAATACTTAGGACCCAGGATCTCGCCTGTGCCGCTTGGGTCGGAGATGGCTATCACATCTGCCCCGGCCTCGATCTGCGCCCTGCCAAACGCGATCAGCTGGCGGGTAATAAAGTCCATATATGCATGGGCCTGCTTATTCTTCTTGCGCAGTTCCTTGTAGAACACCACCGGCTCCATCACGGAACTGGCTGTGCTGATTGGCCCGGTCAGGTTTCCGATGATCGGAACCCCATCCGTCTCTTCCCTCAATATCCGAATTGCGTCCAGAACCACCTTGGCCCGTCCTCTGCCTATATCTATGGGTGGAAGTTTCGCATAGTCCTCCACAGATTCTATGGCATAGGCGCTCACATGAGGCTCATAGACCCGGGATCCCATCTCCACCTTGGCTCCCATCTCTTCTGCTTCAACGGTCATGCAGAACGGAACGCCATAATTCTCAAAACAGCCATAGTCATATACGGCTTTGGCCAATCCTGCCATCATCCTGGCATCTGTATGGGCTTGTGGCATATAGATGTCCACCGCATCCATCAGATCCGTGGTAACCATATTCATCATTCCGCCGGGACAGATGCAGGGCGGCCGGTCTACTGCATTTCCTTTCATTACATTGTACAATCTTTCCTTTGGAGTCAGCATTTTTCTTCTCCTTTTTCTATGCAATATTAAGCAGGCGTTTGGCTAGTTTCACGGCCTCCACCGCATTCTGCGAATAGCCGTCCGCGCCGATCTTGTCCGCATATTTCTGGGAAATAGGGCCGCCGCCTATCATGACCTTTACCTTGTCGCGCATTCCTGCGTCTTCCAGCATTTGGATCACCGTCTCCATGCCTCCCATCGTCGTCGTCATTAAAGTAGACATGCAGATCAGATCCGCCTCTTCTTCTTTTGCCGTCTCTATAAACTGCTCAAGCGGGACATCCCTGCCAAGATCGATCATCTCAAATCCAGCAGTCTCCATCATAATCTTTACCAGATTCTTGCCAATATCATGGGTATCGCCTTCCACAACTCCGATGACGCCTTTGATCTTTCCTTCCCCGCTTTCTTCTGGAAGATAAGGACGCAGGATATCCAGCCCCACATACATGGCATCTGAGCACAGCAGCACATCCGTGACAAAGTATTCTTCTTCCTCATACAGCTGGCTTGCCCGGTTCATGCCATCCACCAGGCCTTCCATGATACCGTCAAACGCAGGATACCCTGCTTCCAGATACTCTTTGGCTGCCTCTTCAACGTCATCTTCTTCCATCTCTACCACGCCGTCGGATAATCTTTTCAGTAATTCTTCCTTTGAACTCATACTCATTTCCTTTCTTATATGTCCTCTTAAAAATTTTCTATTTGCAATGGATAGCGCCCGCAAGCCCTTGCCGTCTCCATAATCATGTCAATATTCTCAAGCGGCGTGCTTATCGGAATATCGCAGCTGACACTGACGATAAATCCTTTTTCGGAATCATATCCCTTCCGAAGCTGTTCTTTTACCTCTTCCCTTACCATATCAGGCGTCCCCTGCATCAGAGTGCCAATGACATCTATATTTCCCAGGATCGGGACTTTCCCCCCTACCATTCTCTTGGCATCTGCCACATCTACCTGGGTATCAAAACTGACCGTTCCGCAGCCTGTATCCACCATATCCTCTAATATGTGGTTCGCCTCTCCGCATATATGATATCCCATTCCCAGCCCCAGGCTTTTCACATAATCCATCAATTCCTTTGTATATGGATACACGAATTCACGAAACGTGGCTGCATTGATAAGCGTCTCTGACGCAATCGGATCGGATAGGAACGGACCGCAGCCTGAAGCTGTCAGTTCCCGGATAACAACCTTGGTGGCATCCGTGCAGAAGCGTAGAAGCTCATGCACCTTCTTAGGCTGTCTGCGTATCGCCCGTAACAGTTTCTCTATCGGATATAGAGACGCGGCAGCCGTTAAAGGGCCTGGAATCGTGGCAAATACACCCACCTCTTTTCCGACTTCCTCTATGCATATGGATGCCGCCTCATAATTTAGTCTAGACCAAGGATCTCTTGCCTTCTCAACCATAGCAAGGTCTAATTCCTCCAATTGGTCCAGACTCTCTAGCCGATGCCTGACAATAGCCGGAGCTCCGTTTTCCGGGTCATTCACCATGCTTCCGCAGGCCCGCCCGATGCCGAGTAGTCCATACTCTATTACCAGTCCGTCTTGCCCCAGCCTCTTATAGGCTTCCAGCTGGGCCTTTGCCTGATTCTGCGCGCAGCTCCTCTTCTCTCTGTGTGTCATGCCCGCGTATCGTCCGGCATTTGACACGATAAACAGCATAATAGGAACCCTGTCATATGGTTTCCCCGAGTAAAATGCCTCCATCCTCTCATTCGATGTCATCTGCTCTCTTGCATACATATAATTTCTCCTCTAAATTAATCTCACCGTCTTGATCCTGCCGCTCTCCAATTTGTAGTGTACATTTTTAATACACATCTGCCCCATGAACCTGGCTTTCCCAATCATCTCGATGCAGCCTTCTCCATATTCCATGGGCCCGGATAATTCTGCATCCACAAATTCTGCCTTACCGGTTCCAAGCAGGGCAAATGTAGTCTTAGGGCATAAGAGTATCAGCGGGGAATCCCCCAGTTTCTCTGCCGCCTTCTTCAGAAATTCATAAGTAAAATCTTCCACCACCTGCTCAGCCATCTTCGGTCCCAGGATATTCAGTCCTCCGGAGGAATCTGCATAACTGATCATATCCACGCCATACTTCTTAACTTCCTCCATGAACCGGAGAATCTCTCCCCCCAGTTTCCAGAATACTTCCTTCATAAGTTCCGGCTTCTTGCGCATTGCTTTGAACACGTACTTTGCGTCGATCAATACGTTCAGTATCGTAAACGGGCCAGACACCTGGAGCACCACATGCTCCCCCTCTTCCCGCAGCGCCTGGCAGGCAAGAAGCACTTCATGGATTCTCCCTTCCTGCAGATTCATGGCTGGAAGCTCCAGAAGTTCTTCGGGCGAGGTGCAGATATACTCTTTTGCCCTGGGGCCTGTCTTCTCGTTCCCGTAATTGATGATTCCGCCCATGGCTTCCGCCTCCACCGTATGGCAGAATGGAAGTTCGCAAAATGAGGCACCGTCATGCCTTTTCAGCGCTTTAGACAGCGCTGCCATGGTCTCATGGTGCATATATGCGTCCGGAAACTTTAAATCTAATTCCCGGGTCACCTCTTCATTGATGCCTGCTGAATTGTCATATGTACATTGAAAGTCTTTGATCTCTCCCATAATTGCCTCCTCGTTATCCAAACAGAACCTTTTCCGCGTCTTTCGCCGCTCTTACCACTGCCTTCACATTTTCGTCCGGCGTCAGGGGCGACACATCGCAGTCGCCGCTTAAGATAAACCGGCCGTCCCTTGCGCCATCCATACATTCCTGATAAGCAAAATCATAGACTTCCTGCTCGCTGCCCTCCATAAGCACGGAGCAGCAGGGGATGTTGCCCATCAGGGCCACCTTGTCGCCGTATTCCTCTTTCACCTTCCTGGTCTGCGTATCAGAGATATGCCATGCATCGCCAGATTCCTTAAGCACCAGGTCAAACCGATCGTCATACAGTCCGCAAGTATGGATCACGATGGATGCGCCATAGTCCTTGATCCGCTTGTTGGCACGGATGTTGCTTTGCGAGATGCATTTCTCATAAGACTTTCTGGAAATGCAGTATCCGCCAAAATTAGGCATTGGGAACCACAGGAAGTCCAATCCTGCATCTACCAGCACCTTGCAGGATTCCACCACAGCATCTTCCACATAATCGCACAGGGTGCGGAAAAGTTCCTGGTTCTTGATCATCGCCTTAAACGCAGGCTTGGCCCCCATCAACGTAAATGCCACTGCCGCCGGAACATGGAGTATGGCATAGATCGGCTCCTCCGGCTCCGCCGCTCTCATTAACTCAATGGTGCGCAGTATATTTTTCATCCTCATACATTTGCTCACATCATATGGCTTTAATTTTTTTATATCATCAAAGGAGTGTACCACGTCATCCCCATCTCCTATAATATTGCCTTCGCTGTTTGGGAGATGGCCTCCCATCATGGCTGCGATGCCTCCATATACGCCCGCGCACAGGCCGTCATAGCCCAGTGCCTGCCGGGTCCCGACCATGCATTCCGTCAGTTTTTCGGGACTCATCATAACCTCCGGCATTGTATATCCATACCGCATCACAGGCAGGGAGAATGCATTCATGATGATGGGGATTCTATCCGCCCCAGTTCCATCCAGTATTGCCTTTACCGCTTCTCTTTTTCCCATCATGGCCTTTTCCCTCCTATACTTCAACCAGGCTCTTTGCAAATTCTACCGCTTCTATAGCGCTGCTGGTATAGCCGTCTGCTCCGATTTTTTTGGCAAATGCAGGAGATACTGGCGCTCCTCCTACCATAACTTTTACTTTGTCGCGAAGTCCGGATTCTTTCAGCTTATCAATCACGATCCCCATTCCCGGCATTGTCGTCGTCATGAGGGAGGACATGCACAGGATGTCCACTTCGTTCTCCCTTACATAATCCACAAACGCGTCAAGAGGCACATCGCGGCCCAGATCATGGACCTCAAATCCTCCCGTCTCCATCATGATCTTTACCAGGTTCTTCCCAATATCATGCGTATCGCCTTCCACGACTCCGATTGCGATCTTGCCGATGCTGGTATTCGCGGCTTCCGGAAGATATTTTTGAAATTCTTCGATTCCCGCATACATTGCATCAGAACAGACGATGAGTTCCGGGACAAAATACTCTCCTTCTTCATACAGCTCGCTGGCCCTCTTCATCCCGTCTACCAGGCCGCCAAGCATCCCTTCCTGTGGATCATAGCCGCATGCGATATACTCCTTTACGACATCTACCACCTCTTCATCTTCCATCTCAAACACACAGTCTGACATTTTCTTCATCAATGTCTCTTTTGTCTCCATTTTCTTATTCCTCCTTAATTATATATTTTTTCTCCGAAATAGCATTTCTAACGCCGTCTGATTCAGGCCGCATCCGATCACCGCCGCTTCGCCGCCAGTTCCAGCCGGATTCTTTTCTTCCCTGTATTCGGATGCCAAAGGCGTAAAATCAAAATGTATCAGGCCTTTTTCCATAGTCTCTACCCAGCCTTTGGCCCTCAGGATATATCCATACTGTTCTTTTTTCAAAGCCTTCATTATGGCCTCTAAATCCTCTATTCGCATTTGCGGCAGGTCCGTAAAGGAAACACTGGAGAATACCTTGTCCGCCGGAAGTGCCGCATATGCTGCATCTCTCCTGGCATCCTCATCATAATCGGGCGTCTCTTCCAGAAGTTTTAAGAGTTCTTCAGCCTCCAGCTGCCTCCAGTCGCCGTCATATAAGATGGCGTGCGGATTCAGTTCCTTTAAGCGTCCGATAACGAATTCCTTCTGCGCCTTATCTTCTGTCCCTGCATGGCTAACTAGCAGGAGGCCTGCCCTCTCTATCTGATCTTGGTAGAATGCTCCGAATCCTTCAATATATTCCTCAAAGGATGCCATGTCCACGATTGCAATCAACTTTGTAATCTGCAGGCTGACTTTCTCTCTTTCCCTTGCCATCTGGCAGGCCTTGACAATATCCGTTAGCCGCCCTACTCCGGATGGCTCAATGAGAATTCTGTCCGGATAAAAATTCTCGGCAATCTCCTTGATTCCCTTCCTGAAATCCATAGCCAGGCTGCAGCAGATACATCCTGCAAAGATTTCACGCACCGGAATGTCTTCCTGTATTCGATCCCCGTCAATCCCGATCTCCCCAAATTCATTCTCTATCACTACCGTCTTTCCGGAAAGCAGTGGAAGATATTTGTTTAGAAACGTCGTTTTTCCGGCTCCCAGAAAGCCTGTGACTATCTGTATCTCCATATCGTCCCTCCTATGTAATAAAAAACGGCAGGAAAAAGGCAGCGTAAACGCTGCCCTTTCCCCACCGAAAAGAATCTCCTATATATAGCAGGTCTCCTGACTTGATCTCATCCTCAAGTCCCGCCTTCCCCGGCTGACCGGGTGGCTTATGGGACGATCGTCCATCACACAGTAGAGCGGGCTGTTCTGGATTCTCACCAGATTCCCTTTTCAATGCCTTTGCATCACTATATACGTTACTGTTATTATGATATCATAGAAAATTTCATCATCCTAATTGATAATCCTGATGAGTCTATAGAGATCATCTATGATATTTACTTGCTTTCTTCGGATGCCTTCTTTGCGAATTCTTCGTCCACCAGATCAGCCTTGTCTACCGGCTCTTTTATAAGCCCGGAGGACATCGCCATCGTATTGATCGAGTCAATGCCGCTGTCGCTAAATATTCCATCCGCTGACCACAGGCTGTTCTCCTTACATTCCTTTACTGCCTGCTCTAAGTTCTGCATCTCCGCAAACTGGTCTTTTAATGTCTCTACGATCTCATCCGTCTCATGAGTCTCCAGGTATTGGGCCCCTTTATAGCAGGCGTTTACGAAGGCCTGGGCAACCTCCGGGTTTTCTTTTATATAACTCTTCTTTCCAAAAACGATATACATTTCATAGGTCTCAGAGCCTAGTAATTCTTTGTGCACTTCCTTGTCATAGATGTCTACCGCTACCTCATATCCTGCATCGATCAGCTGGGTTCTCAATTCCGGAGATGCGTATGTGGCCTTTACTTCTCCGCTGTCCAACGCGGCAATTACAGCGCTGTTCTTCATATTGGCATAAGTCACATCATTGTCGGCATCCAGGCCTGCATTGTTGATGATAGAACGCACAAAAGCGCGTGGCGAGGAGCCGCTGTCTGCGCCATTGATCGTAGTGCCTTTTAAATCCTCCACGGATTTTACGTCTTTGCTCAGGAAGAAGGAATATGGGTATGTATCCGTGCAGGTATAGATTAATTCTGTGTCCTGGCCTTCTTCCACAAACTTGCAGATCATCTCCGGCCCATATAATCCAAACTGTGCCTCATCGGCCAGAACAGGGGCGGTAGGCATATCGCTCTGGACTGTCGTGATATCCACATCCAGGCCCTCTTCTTCAAAATACCCTTCTGCCTTCGCCACGTAGACCGGCGCCCACAATATTCCGCGAACCGGCTCGCACACAGTAATCTTCTCCAGTTTTCCTGATTCCTTCTTGTCTTCTTTCTGGCCGTCGGATGATTTGCCACATCCGGCCGCAAGCGTTGCTGTCATTGCAGTTATGAGCATAACTGCTAAAATTCTCTTTTTCATGCTGTCTCCTTTTTTTCTTTTGTTATTTATTGATAGAAGGCCGCCACTTAAGCGCCTTCCTGTCAATCCATGAAACAATGGCATTCAGTATGAACATGATCACCATCAGGACGATGACGCAGGCAATTACCCGCGTGATATTATAATAGCCTCCCGCCGACTGGATCACCCACCCAAGGCCGGCCGTAGCTCCCAGGTATTCTCCAACGATTGCCCCCAGGACGGCAGCTCCCACCCCTGCTTTCAGGCTTGCGATCAGCCATGGGATGCAGGAGGGCAGTATAACTTTCGTCATCAGCTGGATCTTGCTGGCGCGCATAAGTTTTAACGTCTGGATCAATTGGATGTCTACATCTTTGAATCCAGCATATATGTTAAAAAACACCAGGAAAAACACGCTGATCGTTGCCATGAATATCTTTGATTTGATTCCGATCCCGAACCATACCACGAACAATGGCCCTAATGCCAGAAGCGGCAGGCCGTGGATTCCTACGAAGATCGGTTCCAGAATATGGGCTAGAACCCTGTTGTTGCCGACAATCAGCGCAATAGCCGTCCCAAGGACTATCCCATAGAACAGGCCAAGAAACGCGGCATACAGCGTAATCCCTATATGCGGCATAATATATCCCGTAGAAAACATCTCTGCCATATCGGCAAGCACCTGCTTCGGCGAACTAAAGAACAACGGATTAATCATTCCTCTATCCGCCAGCACCTGCCACGCCGCAATAAATACGGCCAATAAAATAACCAAATAGCATCTTGATTTTAATTTTGTCTTATCCATCTTCGTCTACCGCTCCATATCTTCCTCGCATAACTCGTCTTTGATATCCGTCCAGATCTGCTTCTCCAGTTCAAGGAACCTGGGGTCATACTTGCACTCTTCAATGATCCGGGGACGCTTGATATCTACGACATACTCATTTTTTATGACGGAGGGACGGCGGCTTAACAGGATGATCCGATCGGCCAGCGTGATCGCCTCCGCAATATCATGCGTGATATATACGATCGTGTTCTTCCTCTCTCCCCACATCTTAAGTATCTCTTTTTGAAGCGACTCCCTCGTAAATACATCCAGTGGACCGAAAGGCTCGTCCATAAATATAATGTCCGGATTCTGTATCAGCGCCCTGATAATGACTGCACGTTTGCGCATCCCTCCCGACAATTCATACGGATACATTTTCTCGAATCCTGCAAGCCCGCTCATCTCCATCATCTGCCTTGCACGGTCGAGCCGGTCTTTTTTGGAAACGCCTTCTATTTCCAGGCCCAGCGCTACATTCTCTTCAATCTTTCTCCACGGAAGCAGCGTATCCGTCTGGGATATATAACCGATCCTGTGCTGGCTCGAACTAATTGACTCGCCGTCAATCCGTACTTCTCCGCCGGTAGGCTGGATCATTCCACACATAATATTAAGCAGCGTGCTCTTCCCGCAGCCGCTGGCGCCTACGATGGCCAGCAGTTCTCCGTCTCTGACTTCCAAGTCTATATGGCGGATCGCTTCTGTCCCGGCCTGCTTCTTCTGTTCATATACATGATGTATATTTTTTAATGATAATTTACTATCTGCCATCTCTGCCTTCTCTCCCAATACGAATAAGTTCTTCTGCCCATGCTATGTTCTCAATAAGTGCCCGCAGCTGGATCCGGGAGGAATATCCTTCTGTCAGTTCGTCAATCTTCGCATTGACCGCCGGGTGGAAGGCTCTCCCTTGTATCTTCTGCTCTTGTCCATACTGGAATGCCTGGCTTAAGATTTCCTTGTCTGCAATCCGTTCTTCTGTTTGGATGCTTCTCAGGAAAAGGGTGTTCTTAGACGGAGCCTCTTCCCTCCAGCATCCGCTAATCTTGACCTTTTCTCCCTCGAACAAATATCCGTCGCAAACATCCGAATGATATCCAAGGATCGTGATCCCAGCTTCTTCCATGGCCTTTATGGTCCTTCCCAGATCAAACATATCCTTCGGCGATACAGCAAGCAAGGATACGGGGCTATTGGCCAGCGCCTGCAGATCATGGCATTCTTTTGGCTCCTGCCCTTCCATAAGGCCGCCCATGCCGCAGGTGACGGCCAGCGCAATCCCCAGTCCTTCGCACGCCTTCATCGTTCCCGATGCGGTAAGCGCGCCTGATTTTCCATTGGATGCATAGTACTCATAATTCTGGTAATTCACCCGGTCAAAGTCCTGCGCCTTTTTCCTGAATCGGCAGAAATCTTCGATTCCTCCAACGCTTAATCTGCCATCTTCCATCCACGCAATACTTGCGCTGTCCTGCGGCCACATCCGTATCAGTTCCTCCTCCGAGATGCTTCTAAGGCCATGCGTAAGAAGCGCGGACTCCGCGAGATAGCCTACCATAAAGCCTCAATCCCTTCTGCCTGAGCCGTAAGATCCATATGGTTCTCTTTCTCGATCATCTCAAGGTATCCTTCCGGTATGCTGTCTGCGCCGTTGCATGCTCCGGCAATTGCACCCGCGATGCAGGCGATCGCGCAGGTCTCGTCGCCAATATTTACAGCGTCATAGATGCTCTCCATCGTATCTCCTTGATTCGCTATCAGGATTCCCAATGCCGTAGGCACCGTCTCAGAGATGGCCGGGCCGCTCCCAATCCGCTCTGCCAGTTCTTTTACTACATCTTTCGTACTGCCGCAATGCAAGGCGATTTCAACCGCCATCTCAATACGCTTCGTAACGGACGGACCGGGATATACCCAGATGTCTTCCCTGCCCCTTGCCAGTTCTTCTCCTTTTACACTGCCGTAATGCGCCGCTTTTATTATCCGGTATACGGACGTGCCATCGCGCATTGCCTCGCTGACCGCCGCTGCAACCGCGCATGCCCCGGATATGCTGTAAGGGTCGTCGTGGGATGCCATCGTGATCTCCACCGTATCTGCGATTGCCTGATCCATATTGCCATTGCTGATGAGCCCTTCGGGATAAGCCTTGCTTGCCGCGCCGTTGGAGGAAAGCGCGTAATAATGTCCCTTGTACAGTTTATTTCCCAGATGTCCCGCATAGGCCCACGCGCTCATGCTGGCATCCTTTTTCAGACGGTTTATTGCATTCCTGGTGGTCATGCCTGCAAATGGACCGAAATATTCGGTCTCGCCCCACTCTAGCAAAGCACGCTCTCCCAGTTCTCTGGTAGCTTTTCCGCCTTCTTTGATCAAATGTTCTGTAAGTATATAGGGAATGCTGAATGCATCCGTGACCTGTCCTGCCCTTCTTCCTCTGGCCAGCGTATCCTGGGGAGGCGTTTTGAATTCCCGCACGGCCCCTCCAAATGTCCTCTCGATCTGTCTGGTGGATTTTGTCTCCGTCGCAGCTCCCATGGCATCGCCTACCGCAGCTCCCAGCAGACAGCCCAGCACCTTCTTATTCATGACTTGCCCCTCCTTTCTCCTGCTCCCGAAGCCTATCCTGCGCAATTGCAGTCAGATCTTTAGCCAGTCTCTCTATTTCCAAATGATTCGCTTTTTGAAGCGTCGGAAGGAAGTGCGCCGGAAATGCGCCCGCACCGTTCAAGGCGCCTGAGAGCGCTCCGGACATGGTCGCGATGGTATCTGTATCATATCCGACATTGACAGCGCCTACGATAGAGCCCAGCGCATCTCCTTCATTGGCTGCAAACAGCCCGAACGCGCTGGGAATCGCCTCAGAGACATGAAGTCCCGCGCCGATCCGATGGCCGATCTCCACCATCTTCTCCCATGGCGTTCCTCTTCCCAGGCCGATATCAATGGCCATCTCCATCCGCTTGACCACGGAAGGCCCTGCCACATCCCTGGCCACTTCCCGGCCAATGAGCTCGCCTTCCCTGGCCCCATAAAGTCCGGCCTGAAGCACGCTGTATACATCCGCATCCGGCATAACCGCACGGCTTACCGCTGCCGTAACCGCGCATGCTCCGGATATCGCAAGATAGTTGTCATGGGTCACCATCGTCACAGTCACTGCATCTGCTATGGCCTGCTCGATGTTTCCTGCATTCAGAAGGCCGATCGGCGATATCTTCATGGCCGCGCCATTGGTAGCCTGCCTCGTAACCAGTTCCACGCCTCCGGACTTCTCAATCTTTTCCCCTTTGTATCTGCGAATAGCAAGCCTGGTGGTAGGCCCGGCGAACCGGTCAAAAAACACCGCATGCTCGGACCAGTCGATCAGCGCTTCCTGTACGACTTCCTTTGTCACCTTTCCTTGATTATCCGCAAAATGCCTTGCTACGAAATACGCCGAACTAAAATCATCTGTAAGCTGTCCCGGCACGTTCCCCGCGCCGAAGGTATCCATAGGCGGAGTCTCAAAGTCCGTGACTTCATGCCCGAAATACGCAAGTATCTGTTCCGTCGTCCTGGCCTCTGTCGCGGCCCCCATGGCGTCGCCTGCGCCTGCGCCGATCAGCCCGCCAAGTATTCTGTCATACATCTGTCTGCTTCCTCCTTCTCATCATTGTCTTATCTGCCCATATGAAAGGGGAAATGTCCCTTGAGACATCTCCCCATCCTGCCCTAACTCTTTTGGCATGTAATTCAGGACTAATGCCAGTCTGACATCTGATCCACATTAGAAGAGTCTACGACTGCCATCGGCGTGCTGTCTCCTACCTTGGAAACATCCTGTCCTTCTAACGCTTTTAGCATGATGATGACTGCCTCTTTTCCCATCAGATATGGTGACATTGCAACAGTCGCGTCATAAGTCCCCTCTTCGATTGCCGCTTTTGCTTCCTCTGTAAAGTCAACTCCGACTACCGCTACCTGGTCTTTTGCATCTTTTTCTTCTAATGCCCTTACAACTCCAAGCGCCATATCATCATTGCCGCATGCGATTCCTACAATGTCTGGATTCGACTCGATGATTGCGGCTGCCGCGTCATATGCCTTCTGGGCATCAAAGTCGCACTGCTCGACCGCTACTACTTCCATGCCGGCGTCTTCAAAAGTTTCTTTTGCGCCATCCCTGCGGGCATCAGACTGTGTTGCGCCTTCGTTTCCCGCGATTACTGCAACCTTTCCTTTGCCATCCGTCTTATCAATGATATACTGAGCGCCCAGAACTCCCTGATTATAGAAGTCTACGGTAATTTTCGCATCAATCTTGCCGCCTGCTTCTTTCAAGGAATCTTCATTCACTTCATTTCCGGTCGTAATAATCTTTACATCATTCTGGTTTGCCGCAACAATGCCTGAAATCAGGCAATCTTCTGTAAGCGGGGATACCGCGATCGCTTCATAGTCTTTCACAAGCATGTTATTGAGAATGTCGAGCTGGCCTGTGGTATCCGTATCGGAATCTGTGGCCTGCACATCAATTGACACTCCATACTCTTCTGCCGTATCCTCATACCCTTCCTGCATCGTTACCCAGAAAGAATTGGTAAGCGTGCTCTCGATTGCGGCAAGCTTCTTCCCTGTGTCTTTCTCAGGAAGCGGCGCAAGATCTTCATTTACCTGCGCAAGCGCCTTGCCAAATACTGTGTCTGTTGAGACTTCCTTTGTTCCTTCATCCTTTTTCTCTTCCGTCTTCTTTGAGTCTTCCTTGCTGCTGTCTTTTGAGTCGCCGGAACCAGAACCGCATCCTGCTGCCAATGTTGCCACCATAGCCACGCAAAGAAGCAGGCTGACTAATTTCCTTTTCATGATCTTATCCTCCTCGTCATGTTGTTTATAAGTATATAGTTAAAGAGTACTGCTGCCAGACTCCTTAAACTCCAGCACAGCTGCCACATCCGCACGGCTTCTGGGCCCCTCCTGCATACATTTGATCGCTGCGGATGCATTTGCAAATTCAAGCGCTTCCTTCTTCTCCATACCCTCCTGAAAATATGCATACAGCAGGCCGCCAAGGAAGCAGTCTCCGGCTCCTGTCGTATCCACCGGGTCAATCTTATACGCCGGAACCCTGTATTCCTTTCCGTCATACCATACGGCTCCTTCATCGCCAGCCGTGCAGATCACGCCTTCTTTTACCTGATACTTTTCCCATACCATCTTCATGGCCTTAAGGTAGTCCTGCTCGCCGGTAAGTTCATAATACCCGTCCCTGCCGCTTACAAATACCGTGCACAGCCGCATCATTTCTTCGATCTCTTCCCTGGATGTTCCGCACATTTCCATAAACGAGGGAACGCACTGCATGTTGTAGAGAACCGGCTTTCCCTGTTCCACAGCCTTCTTTGCCAGCCAGAGCGCTGCCTTTGGCGAAAACATGTCATTATAGAAAATGTCCATGGAGTCCATAATCTCTTCCGGCAGTTCTTCCGGTATCAGCGTGCAGACCGTATCCCCGGTATTCGCAAAGATACAGTGTCTGCCCCCCGGCGCAGTCAATATGTAAGTGTGAAGGGTTGTCCCACCCTTTTTCACTGCTACAAGTTCAGCGTCCACGCCATCTTCTCTCAGCGTCCTTAAAAATTCATCGCCGATATTATCATCGCCAATCTTGCCTGTCTGATAAGACTCCATGCCAAAGTACGCCGCTGACACGGATACATTGGAAGCGCTCCCGCCCGGGAGCATCTGCTCATGATTGATCAGGGCAAATCCATCGTCCTTCGGAAGATCATGGCTGTTGATTACGATATCCATGGCGATTGCCCCCAGAGACAACAATTTCTTTCCCATAACTATACCTCGCTTTTCCTTCTTTGATTACTTTCCGATATGAGAACCGATATCAGCAGAATCAGGCCCGTCAGGATTTCCTGGTAATGCGTGGATATGGACAGCAAGGTCAGGCCGTTCTTCATAATATTCAATATGAAGCAGGCGATGACCGTGCCTATAATGCTGCCTTTTCCTCCCTGCATGCTGGTCCCGCCAAGAATCGTAGCGGCGATGGCGTCCATCTCATACCCCTGTCCTGCCATCGGCTCCGCCGAATTCAGCCTCGCTGTCACGATCATGCCCGCAATCCCGGCACACAGGCCGCAGAAGGTAAATACCATGACCTTGTACTTCCTTACATTCACGCCGGAACGGTTCAGCGCAATCTCATTGGAACCGATAAACAGGCAGTAGTTGCCGAATCTGGTCTTATGTAATAGGATTGCTCCGATGACCGCTATCATGATGGATATGAGGATGGGCATGTTCACCGGGCCGATCTTTCCGCTTCCGATAAATCCGAATTCAGGCCCGAATCCAAAGACTGACTTTGAATTTGTCAATACCAATATAATGCCTCTTATTATGGTCATCGTACTTAAGGTCACTATAAAGGAGTTAATCCTCCCATAGGCCACGATCCATCCATTCACCAATCCGATAAATGCGGCAATCGCAAGCCCCAGCGGTATTGCCGCCGAGGCCGGGAGGCCGGCCTTGATCAGCATTCCCATGCTCATCCCGGAAAATCCAATGACCGCGCCCACAGACAGATCAATCTGCCCTGCGCAGATAACCAGTGTCATTCCGACAGACAGCACCAGATATATGGCCGACTGGTTCAATATATTCCGACAGTTTTTCCATGAAAAGAAGTAGGGCGACGCTGCCGCCAGCACGGCAACCAGCACGGCCAGCACGATCACTAGTATGACTGTATATGAATAGTTTTTCAGATTCTTCTTCACGATGCTTGTTCCCCCCGCTACGATGCCGTGGATGCTCCTGTGATCATAGCCACCACTTCATCCATCGTCGTATCTTCTGTCCTTAATTCTCCAATGACTTTCCCCTGGCGCATCACGCATATCCGGTCTGATATGTGGAATACCTGGGGAAGGTTATGGCTGATGATAATCACCGCATACCCCTGGGCAGCAAGCTTCTTAATCAGCCTTAGCACTGCGTTCGATTCATTCAGTCCCATTGCCGCCGTAGGCTCGTCGAAGATCAGGATCTTCCCGCCCCGATGAACCAGCCTCGCAACCGCCACGCCCTGGCGCTGCCCGCCGCTTAGATTGCCTACCGGAACCGTCACGTCCGGGATATGGATATCCAGATCCTCAAGCAGTCTCTTCGCCTCTTCATTCATAACCTTCTTCTGTAGGAACCCGCCCCTGGTCCTCTCATTTCCAAGAAACAGGTTTGCGGCCACATCCATCGTATTGCCAAGAGCCAGATCCTGATAAACGGTAGAAATCCCGGACTCGGACGCCTTTCTTGGAGTGAGCCTTTCGTATTCCTTCCCTTCCAGCCTGATGATGCCGCAGTCCGGCTTCAGTACTCCGGACAGGATCTTTATCAGCGTAGATTTTCCCGCTCCATTATCCCCTACAATCGCCAGAACCTCTCCTCCATAGGCCTTCATTGATACTCCCTTTAGCGCCTGGACATGATTAAAACTCTTGTGGATATCTTCCGTTTCAAGAAAGGGGGCTTCGCTAACCAATTCCATATTCATTGTAATTTCTCTCCATTAATATATGAAATAAACTTTAATAATAGATATTTTTAATACATAATCATGTTAGCACCGGCATATCTATAAGTAAAATTGATTGTTTCAATAACTTTATAAATGTTATCTATAATTAACTTCCTGAGCAACTACCAAAAAACAGACGATTCTTACCCTATTTTTATATCGCATAAAAACGCTCTATAAATCCATGCCAGATATCACAAAAAGCAATTGGAAATTTCCCTGGGACTTGACTATACTAAAGTCATACAAATAATCAGGAGGTAAGAAATAATGTCTATTACAGCAGAAACTGCAAAAGAACATGCAAATGACCCGGCTGTATTATGCTGCCGGGCAGAAGAGGGCATTACGATACAGGCTTCCAATCTGGAGGATCCTGCTATTTTTGACGAGTTAGTGGATTCAGGACTGCTATCTTTGGATGGCTGCCTGACAATCGGACAAGTCTTAGGGGCAACCCTGACAAAGACAAGTGATTCTTTATGTCCGCTGACTGCAGATAACGTAGGAGGCTTCAAAGAAGTAGTTGAGGAAGAAGAGCCTGCATCAGAGCCAGTCGAAGAAGCGGTAGCCGCAGATATTAATATTGGGGGCGCGGTCACCACGATCAAAAATGGAAAAGTTGTTATTTCAATCAAAGAAGGAAAAGATATCTATTTAGAACTTCCTGTTTAGTTGACTCTTTCTCCTTTCATTACAGAAAGAGGGTATATTATAAATAACCGGCAATATCCGGCAGCTGCTACATTCAAATGATTCATTTGGATTGCCGGATAGACGCCTTCTATGCCGGTTAAAAAGTTCCTTTCTTGAATCCTTAAGGTTTTGCAAAAAAGCACCGGACGCGCGTCCGGTGCTTTTTCATCCGATTGAGTTTGCGATTTTATTTTTGTCCATAGTATGCATTTGCGCCATGCTTCCTATAATAATGCTTGTCCTGCAGGATCTGCGGAGCCGTCTTAACTTCCGGATTAATCAGCTCGCACCGGCAGGCCATTTTCGCGACTTCTTCTAATACGACGGCATTATGTACTGCTTCATCAGCATCTCTGCCCCAGGTAAATGGCCCATGATTCTTGCAAAGTACGCCGGGTATCGCCTCATAATCCTTGCTTCTAAAGCAATCTGCTATCAATATCCCTGTATTTTTCTCATAGCCCGCATCAATCTCTTCCGATGTAAGGTTCCGGACGCATGGCACCTCGCCGTATATGTAATCCGCATGCGTGGTTCCATAACATGGAATCCCGCGCCCTGCCTGCGCCCAGCTGGTGGCCCAGGGAGAATGCGTATGCACGATGCCGCCGATAGCCGGGAACGCCTTGTATAATTCTACATGCGTCGGCGTATCGGACGACGGACGATATCCTCCCTCTATCTGATTGCCTTCCAGATCTACAACTGCCATATCTTCCGGCCTTAACTTGTCATAATCAATTCCGCTTGGCTTAATGACTACCAGGCCGCCCTCGCGGTCAATCGCGCTGACATTGCCCCATGTAAATGTTACAAGCCCGTACTTTGGAAGCATCATGTTAGCTTCATATACTTGCTCTTTTAACTGTTCCAGCATCTGTTCTTCCTCCCTTACCATATTCAAATGCGCCGGATACATCATCCAGAATGGCCCTCATTGTCTGATTGGCATTGGCCAGATCTTCCCTCCAGTGTTCGCTTCCCTTGTACCAGAATTCTGTCACGAATTTTCGGATTCCGATCGACCAGGCTGCTTCGATCATTTCCCGGAAATTCACATGACCTTCCCCGTAAGGGATTTCCCTGAATACTCCCGGCATCGTCTCTTTCAAATGAACCGCGGCAATATGCCCCTTTCCTGACAGCAAGTCCTGAACCTCGCTGTGCCCGTCGGCGACCGCCGCGTTCTTCATATTTCCCACATCCGGATATATATTCAAATACAGGGAGTCAATCTGCCGGACATAATACATGGCTTTCCAGACGGTATTCATAAAACAATTCTCCATGGTCTCCAGCCCGATAATGACACCATAACTTGCCGCTATATCCGCGACTTTCTTCAGATTGCGGATGTATCTTTGCTGTGTCTTGGCCGTGGATGTCTCATAATAAACATCGTAGCCCGGAATCATGACAATACGGATTCCCAGGTCGTCTGCCAGTTCAATCGCTTTTTCCGCAATCAGCAGCCCTCTGGCCGAGTACTGTAAATTGCTGCTCCCCAGAGAATATTTCGTGAGGGCGCTTACGCACATAGAACGAAACGGAAGTCCTGCTTCATACATGCACTCCACCAATTCCAGGCGCTCTTCTTTCGTCATATTAATTCTGGCTATCTTCTCTTCTGTCTCATCGATGCTCAATTCAACATAGTCATATCCCGCTTCCTTTGCTGCCTCAAACTTTTCTTTCCACGTAAGGGTGGATGGCATAGCCTTCTCGTACAATCCTATTGTGTAAGGTTTCATCGGAATCCTCCCTTATTCTTTCTCTTGCAGCGTATACATGGCGATTTCATCTATTTCCCTGTTTGTGGCAAGAAGCATCTCCTTGCTGCCATCTGTATAATGAAGCAGATTCGCGGCACCCGTATGTTCATCCAGGCATTCGGCTGTGTAGCCGCCTTTCTTGTCTGAACGGAATGCAAGCAGCCGTCTCTCGCCTTTTCGATGCCCGACGACTACCGTAGGCTCCCCGCTGATATTGCCGCCGGAAATGGCATGAAGGAACTCCAGTTTCTCCGGATATTCATACACGGCAGCATAGGCATTCCCGCATTTTTTATAGATACGAATCGTATCTCCATGGAATGGAAGCATTGTAAATAGTTCTTCTTCGCCGTCGCCATCCAGATCTATCAGCATTGCATCGCTTGCAGCCTCATCGCTTAACTGCTCAATCTTCCACTCTCCCCGGGGCGCATCCGGCGCCTCGAACCAGAAGACTCCTTCCTCGCAGGAGATCACTGAGCCATCTCTTCCATCTTTGCTGCAGCGGCAGTATCCATGATTTCTGGTCATCCCATCTTTAATAACTTTCATCTTAAGCGGATGTTCCTCATCCAATCCGCTCAGATCCGCAGGAAGCACTGCTGCGTATACCTTCCCCGGGCTTCTAAAGTCATCCTTATATTCGTGGTCCGACTTTAACGTACAGGCCAAGAGGTAGCTAACGCCATTCTTTTGAATAATGTCAAATCTATGGACAAACGGAAGATTTACCAGCGTGCGGACCATCCAGTCATTTTTCCCCTTCGGCTCTGCAATAATAATCCTTGCCTCTTTGGAGTCATTCGGAGAATAAAACTTATGCGTCGCAAGGAATTGCCCGTCTGTTTCCGGCACCTGGACCATGGTCATGACGCCGCCGGGCTCATTCCATACAACCTCCTCCAACTCTCCGCCAAGGCTGTACATCCGGCACTGGTTCGCCTTTTCAGCTGCAACCAGAAAATGATCTTTCCCCTGATACTTCAGCACCGCCATAGCATAGCACTTTTCAAGATTGCCAATTACTTTTTTCTCAACTTTCAACATTTCTACCTCCCCCTACAGACAGGACCGGTAGGGAATATTCTGGGGCGCCTCGAAGCAATCCTCAAACCCTCTCCTGTGATGATAGTAGATTTTATCTTTGTCCGCCGGGTAGGTATATTTGCCGCCCACCTGCCAGAAAAACGGATGGAATTTATAAGCATTGCGGTCTTTCTTAAAATCATAGAGCAGCTTGATCTCTTCGCAGTCTGCCTGGAAATTCGTCCATACATCCCAATGAATGGGAACGACCACATCGCAGCGAAGATTCTCGGCCATGCGGAGAATATCCGTAGACGTCATCTTGTCCTGCATCCCAATTGGATTTTCTCCGAAAGAGCCAAAAGCCACGTCTATGTCATAGTCTTTTCCATGTTTTGCAAAGTAAATCGAAAAATGGGAATCTCCGGAATGATAAATATTTCCTCCTGGAGTCTTCAGCAGATAATTCACCGCTTTATCATCCATATCTGTGGGGCAGATTCCGGCCAGTTCTTCCCTGTCCTCGCCCGTAGAGTCTGTCGTAACAATGCAGGTACGGTCAAAACTATCCAGCGCCACAATCTCAATCTCTTTCACCTTGATAACATCTCCCGGCTTCACAACAACACAGCGTTCTTCGGGAACGCCCCACTTCATCCATGTTTCCACAGATTTCTTTGGCCCGATAAACGGAACTGGAATCTCCTTGCCATTTTCATCCGTAGTCATCATCCCGCTCTGGATGACGTGTGCTGCCCATTCCGCCGACATGTGGTCCTGATGATAATGGGTCGCAAGCACTGCATCGACCTGTTTGAACGCAAATGGATCAATAACAAACGGGACATTGCGAAGGTTGGGCTGCACCTCGCGCCCTCCGCACATATTTGCCATCTGATGCCCCACCTTCATCTTGCCGTCTCCATGGGTTCTTTTCCCATTGCCGCACCACAGATCCACTGTAACATTCGTGTTTTCCGGTGTCTTAAACCAGATTCCGGTACATCCAAGCCACCACATGGCAACATTTCCAGGCGGTACCATCTCATTTTCAATGTCTTCTACCAGCCAGGTTCCCCATTCCGGGAATGTACTCTTAATCCAGCTTTCTCTTGTCATTTCGCTTATCTTGCTCATATTCATACCTCCTCTGATTCATATATTTTTTCATATAGAAGATTCATTCTCTGCTGCTTATCCATATAGTCTATGTATTTTGCCTTATCCGGCGTATACTGCTCCCTATTGTCCTGGCTGCAAATCTTACGAAATGCCTGTTCCATGCTTTCATACACGCCCATTTTGTATAATGCCGCCATCAGCGCCCCGCGTGCGGTGGCCTCGGTATCTTTCATACGCTGCAGCAAGATTCCATAGATATCCGCCTGCATCTGATTGATCACGCGGCTATTTGTCAGCCCTCCGCTGATATATGCCTGCGTAATGTCTGTATATTGCCCAAGCAGCCGGATATTATTTTTTATCTCAAAAAAGATTCCTTCTAATATGCTTTTTAACACCTCCGGCCGCGTGGTTCCTAATGTGATTCCGGTTACGGCAGCCGCCGCCTTGGGGTTCCACATGGGAGTACTCCTGCCCTGGAAGAAGGGAAGGCTCAGGCAAGACGACGGATTGCCGTATGCCTCTTTTAGTTCACGGTTAATGCGGGCATAATCTATTTCCCCATCCTCCCAGTCGTAGAAGTTTCTTAAGAACCAGTCAAATGCGGAGCAGCAGGCGAGCACGCTGGCTTCCACAATATATTTGCCTGGAACCGCCGAACAGTTGCAGATCAGCTGATGTTCCATCTGCTCGGGAATATGGTCACAGGTAGCCACAAGAAATGCTCCGGTTCCTGCCACAATAGACAGCACGCCTTCTTTGAACGCCCCCTGGCCAATCGCCGCGCATTGCTGGTCTCCGCCGGATGTGATCACGGGAATTCCCTGCCTTACGCCGGTTTGCGCCGCAAACTCTCTGGATATGTATCCGCACATGCTGCCCGGCTCTCTCAATTCACAGAGATGTTCTTCCTTTACTCCAAATATCCCAAGCAGTTCCTTATCCCAACTACAGGTTTTCAGATTCATAAGATTGGATCTGCTGCCATAGGTATAATCCGTTATATAATTTCCAGTCATCCGATAGATCAGATACTCCGGAATATTTACCAGTTTTGCCGTCCTGCAATAAATCTGGGGCCTCTCCCTGCGGATCCACGCCATTTTCCCGCCCGAAAATACCGTATTCACTTTCGCGCCGCTGATATTTGCAATCTGATCGTTATATGCTTCCAGGCTTTGGCACAATTCCTGATGCCTGGCATCCTGCCACATCATTACCGGCATCAATGGCTCTCCATTCTTATCCAATGGAACGACGGAAGACCTCTGCGCCGTTATTGCAATCGCGTCTATCGTCTCCATCTCTTGCCCTGTTTCTGCCTGGATGGACTTGACGATTGTGGCCAGCACATTTACAAATTCATCCGCAGATTGTTCCAGTTCGCCTTTTGTATTGTATGACGGACGATAAGCCACCTGGTGCTGTTTTAATTTTTTCCCATCTGCCCGAAAGAGAATCCCTCTCATGCTGGATGTCCCGACATCAATGACAAGAATATTCACCGTCTTCACCTCTCTTTCTATATTCAATATAGCATTACACACTGGCGAGCAAACTTTCTTCTCAAATATGCACATATGTGCTTCTTAAAAATCGCCGCGAGATTCCCGCGAAAAAATGGGACATACCCCATTGCTGGAATATATCCCATTTTCCTTCTCCTTCTTTTTAATCCCTATATCTTTCTTTTGCTGTATTTGCCGCCTTTTTTAACACACCCTGGCCATCGCCAATATATATGCTGCTATGGCCCGGCGCAATGATCTGAGGATTCAAAGTCTTCAGCAGTTCAAAAGAATCTACATTCTTTTTTGCATCAAAATCCGGACCTCCATCCCACCCCGGATCAATTATTATTTCATCCTGTGGCGTAGCTCCTTGTAACGAAAACATATCTCCAATGAACAAGATCACTTTCCCGTCAGCCTCTGCCAAATATGCCACTGCTCCGGCTGTATGTCCGGGAATGTCAATTACCTTAAGCGTCACGTCTCCAAAGTCGAAAAAGTCTCCATCTTTTACCCCTGCCGCATGCTGGCATGTATGGAATCTTGTCCCAAACTGCTTTTCTAAAACAGCAGGCCCGCCCTGGCACAGCGCATCTTTGTCCTTATGTCCAATATAAATTTCCGCCCCTTTATCTTCAAAGCGATAAGCATTACCCGCATGATCCAAATGCGCATGCGTCAGAAAAACGGCTGTTACTTTGGATTCTAACCGATACTGCTTCATTACATCCATCATGGATCCATACTGTTTATCAGCATATCCGGCATCAATCAGAATCACGCCGCTTTCTGTATCGATTGCATAGACGTTAGAATTCATGCCGTAAATAATTCCGCTGACCTGATATACATGTTCTGTTATCCTCATTTATCCTGTCCCTCTATTGTAACTGTTTTTCTTCTGGATTCAATAAATTGTTTGATCGAATCAATGCTGAGCGCAAAAAGAAGGATTAAGCCTTTGATCATCAGCTGTACATATTCTCCTGCCCCGATCATGACCAGTCCGTTTGCCAGTACGCCAATCAGCAGCACGCCGGCAATCGAGCCTGACACCTTGCCATCGCCGCCGGTAAAGCAGATGCCGCCCAGCACGACCGAAGTCAGCACATCCATCTCCTGGCCAATGCCGGTAGAGGCCTGGCCGGAATTCACCCTGGACAGCAGGATGATTCCTGCAAGGGTCGCGAACGCCGCACAGATAACGTAAGCTGACAGATTCATAAAGTTCACATTGGTTCCGGAAAGCCTGGACGCCTCTTTGTTAGAGCCTACCGCATATAAGGTCCTTCCGTATACCGTCCTGTTCATTACAAAAGAAGTGATCAGGACACAGATGATGAACAAGATTACCGGGATGGGAATAGGGCCCGCTGAACCCTGTCCCAGTTTTGCGAATCCTTCCGGAAATCCATATATGGGCTGGGCGTTGCAGATGGTGTAGCTTAATCCTTTAAACACCCATGAGGTTCCAAGCGTTGCTATAATGCTCGGAATCTTGCAGTATGTAACAACGAACCCATTTAAAAAGCCAATCACAAGGCCAATGGCTATGCCGAGAAGCACTGTAACGCCGATGCTAAGATGCATGTTTACCATGAAGTAGGCCATGCAGATTCCAATCAAGGATACCGATGTCCCTACAGAAAGGTCCACATTTCCCAACAGCATGACGAACATCATTCCCATAGCCATTATGCCCAGGGATGATATCTGGCGCAGAATCGTCAATGCATTGGAGACTGACAGAAAGGTGGGACTGAGAATCGAAAAAAGGGCTATGATTGCCAGCAGCGCAATATATATACTTAAAGTCTGCATCTTTAAAAGTTTCTTCATAATAACCTCCGTATCTTATTATTTATCACCGGATGCCATATCCAGCACTCTGTTCTGGGTCATTTCCTCTTTTCCCAGTTCCCCTGCCATCCGATGTTCCGAGAGAACGATGAGCCGATCCGACATACCCAGAAGTTCTTCCATTTCCGATGAAATCATGATAATGGATTTCCCGTCTTCCACAAGCTGGTTCATAATCCGGTAAATCTCCTGCTTGGCGCCCACGTCCACTCCTCTGGTAGGCTCATCAAATATGAGAATATCGCTTTTTCGCACCAGCCATTTTGCAAGCACTACTTTCTGCTGGTTGCCTCCGCTTAAGTTCTTCACAGTCTGGGCAAGCCCCGGCGTTTTAATCCTGAGTATGTCTACCTGTTCCCGGGCTGCCTTTTTCTCTCTCCTTCTATCTATAACCATTTTCTTTGCAAATCTTTTCAGGGAAGGGAAGGTTATATTTTCCACGATACTCTTTCCCAGAATCAGTCCATGGAGTTTTCGATCCTCTGGAATCAGTCCGATTCCGTGATTTACGGCTGCTCTGGGGCTTGGAATATGTACTTCTCTTCCATGTACAAATATTTTTCCGCTCTCTACCCTTGCTGCTCCGAATATCATCATGGCCGTCTCTGTCCGCCCCGCGCCTACAAGGCCGGCCATTCCAAGTATCTCCCCCCTATGCAGGCTGAAGGATATGTCTTGTACTCCGTTACCGGTCAAATGCTCTACTCTCAGCGTCTCTTCCCCCGGCTTTGTATCTCGTTCAGGGTAGGTTTCCGACATCTCCCGTCCTACCATATAATTAATCAGATCTTTTCTTTTTACATCTTTCGTAACCACGGTTGTAATATAATGGCCATCCCGCATGACTGTACAGCGATCCGTAATTTCAAATATTTCTTCCATCCGATGAGATACGTAGATAATGGTCACTCCTCTGGCCTTCAGCTTCCGTATGGTTTGAAACAATATCTGTACATCTGAATTGGCAAGCGTCGCTGTTGGCTCATCCATGATCAATACTTTCGCATCTTTTGAAATAGCCTTTGCGATTTCTACAAACTGCATATAGGCCACGCTCAGATTTCCCGTTTTCTCCTCCGGGTCAATGTCTATTCCCAACTGTTCGAATATTCGTTTCGTCTCCGCAATCATCTTCCCCGGATCTACAAGTCTCTTCCCCGGGCCTTTTGTCTCCAGATTCCCCAGAAAAATATTTTCGTATACAGCGAGCTGGGGTGCCAGATTCAACTCCTGGTATACCACCTCGATTCCCATCTTCCTAAGCCCATCAGGGCCCATGGCGGTCAGTTCCTGCCCTTCGAATCTGATGGAGCCTGAGTCTGGCCGCACTGCGCCTGAAATACATTTTATAATCGTCGACTTGCCTGCGCCGTTTTCCCCTACAAGCGCATGTACTTCTCCAGCCTCAAATTCCATGGAGACATCATTCAGCGCAATCACGCCAGGATAGGTTTTGGTAACATTATGAATGACTAAAACACTTTCGGGCATAATCTTCCTCCTGCTTCTCTTTCACCGTCTCTATCATGCCTATTTGTTCATAAAATCCTTATAATCTGAGACATTTTCAATTGTTACAGGTGATACTCCCATTGTTACGACCTCATCCACCTTTTCTCCTGTAATCAGGTCATATGCCATCTCTACTGTTTTGGAACCACAGATCATATTATCCGTATCGGTCGTTCCTCTATAGCAGGTTCCTGCTGAAATATACCCAAGTGCGACTGTGGATAGGTCGCTCCCGAATATGCCGAATTTATCTGTGTCAAGTCCGGCCGATTTGACCGCCTCATATGCGCCTACTCCAGGGCCATCGGAAATGGAGCAGATCACATTGACATTCGGGTGGGCAGCAAGCATCGACTCTGTGCTTGACATGCCGGTAGAGGAATCAATGGCATCAAACTCGGCCACTATCTCTGCGTCTGGACATTCCTTCTTAATTGCTGCTTCAATAGCATCAGCCCTCTCTACCAGCACTTCCATCAGAGAATAGCCAATGATGCACACATCTGCCTTTCCGTCAAGATTCTCATTAATCCAGTCTGCTGCCATCTTTCCGATCGCAGTACCGGTTACCGTATTATCGTTTTTATACCATACATCGCAGTTGTCAAGGCCGATGCCGTAAGCAATTACCTTTATCCCTTTATCCCTAGCTTTTTGCGCCTCCTTGGACATGGACGTGGCATCAATCGCCTGAATCACAATACAGTCACAGCCGGATTCAATAAAGTTCTCCACCGCATTTAACTGTTTCGTCGCGTCATTCTCCGCATCGGAGACTAATAGTTCCATTCCAAGTTCATCTGCCTTATCTCTTGCGTCAGAAATTGCCTGAGCAATAACAGCATCTGAGGTACTCATAAGAGACCATCCTACTTTCTGGCCTCCTTCTGATTTTGCCGTGTCTTTCGAGCCGCCCTCCTGGGAACCAGAACTATCCTTTCCACATGCGGCCATTGACACTGCCATCGCTGCTACCAATACTACTGCTAATAGTTTTTTTCTCATAATTTTCTCCTCTCATTTGTTACTTTAAATTAGTATAAATCCATTCCGTGGACGTTTCTTCTGGAAATCTTTTCCATGTATCTTTCCCAGGCGGCTCCGGCGACGCCTTTCTTACCTCTCCCTTCTGATAAGCATATTTCCCCAGAAAATTCCGATCCTGCTCCGGTGTAAGCGGCGGCCTTGTATTTGTCGGCTCCATGCTGTGAACCCAGCCTTTGTGATATTCGTTTTTCGTGGTTCTCTGCCATGCCCCGGAAAGGATCTTCCATTCCCCTTCTTCTTTTACGTGTGTCCCCGGCACCATTCCAAGGCTGATAATCGCCATCGGCTTCTCGCGGAATTTAGACAGTCCTTCCACTCCAAGGGACCACCATACTGCCCTTGCCTTTGTACATTCATCATTCACTTCGATAATCGGCGTTGTCAGCGGATGAATCAAAGAGTTTCCTTCCAGGCTGTCTACGACTGCTTTGGCCCGAAATGCCATCTCGCCCTCTACATCGAAGCTTGGATGTTTTAAGGCGTGCAGTTCCCGTCTCTTTTCCCCTATATGCTGATCATCGTGGAAGGTCGCTGCCTGGCCCCTTAAATTCTTAATCTCCCATACAGAGAGAAGTTTTTCTACACGCTGTTCTAATTTCGCAAATTCCTCATCTGCCAGCGTATCGATTTCTGTTCTATCGCTAAACATAATCCTTCCTCCGTTCTTATTTTGTCTTATCTTTCTCCAGCATCCAGCTGCTATTTCCTTCATGTACTTCATATGGCCTTGGGCATGCAGGAATTGCTTCTCTGACTGACAATGGGGAGTATGGATTATGATAGGTTGTCGGTTTTGCCATTGGGTGGACCGGAGTGTTCAAGCGATGAATCATGCTTGTGTCCTCTACCCAGCCTTTTTCATACAGACACTTAATATATCGGAAGTAATGGAAATGCCAGATTTTCCATTCGCCATCCTCGCAGATGAAATCAGCGCCGATCATGCCCCAGGCCCAGATTGCATCCGGATCGCTATCTTCATTGGCGATCGCTCCGCCGCCCGGGCACCACCATACTGCCTTTGCCGTCTTAAGATCGCCGGCGACCTCGATCATTGGCGTTGTCAGCTGGATATCCAGCATCTCGCCCGGCTTCTGCGGTGCGCCTACGACTTCATTTACGATTGTCTCCACAGCCTCTTTCCCCTCAAATACGCCTTCATCTGCATATTCCAGCGATACATCCGCCTGATTCAGCGCGAAATGTGACAGCACCCTATCGGCCTGCCTGAAATTAAATGCGGCAACTGTTCTTCCCATCTCATTCTGAATCTCCTGATAAGCCTCTAATTTCTCAATATTTTTTATTAAATCCCTTTTCCGATTCTCGGTAACCACAGTAATCTCTCCCTTCGTCTCACTATCTTGCAAGCGTCAATCCCCCGTCTACGGCAATAATCTGTCCATTCACATAACTGGATGCAGGGGAAAGCAAGAACATGATCACTGCTGCTTCCTCTTCCGGCCTTCCTGGTCTTCCCATCGGATTGATGCTAACCAGATGCTGCATGAATTCGCCTTCTACTGCACTGTGATTACGCGGCGTATGGATCGGTCCTCCCGGACACACGCAGTTCATACGATATTTGCCCCGAGAATTCATGTTAAGTTCAACTGCCTGATGCTTGGTGTATCCGCAGATGCCTGCTTTTGCCGTCGCATACCACGGATCTCCGCCGCCTGATTCAAATACGCCTGCTACTGCCGCAACATTACAGATCGCTGCACCGTCATCCGGATCAGTCGCTTCGAATGCGAGGCAGAGCCTGTGAATCATGCCAACCGCGATCGCTGTAACTTCCTCATAATTCCAATGACTATTCAGCATCTTGGGGCCTGCGACATTTGCAAGATACTGCGGCTTGCAGAATTCCAGAGTCTCTTTCATCGCTTGATCCACTGCTTCATCAGAAGAAAGGTCCGCCTGAATTGGCTTAATATTTTTTCCGGCTTCCTCCGCTCTTTCAATCGTCTCCTGTATACCTTCCGCAAACATGTCCCAAGCCGCTACCTTATATCCGCCTTTTGCCGCAAGGATTGCAGTCGCCGCTCCAATCCCGCTGGCTGCTCCTGTGACGATAATTCCCGTTCCTTCCGGTGCTGTCCACCCGCCAAAAATAATCTTAGGTTCCTGATAATTCTGTGCCATTTCCAAATCCTCCTGTCTTATTTTTTGTTACCTTAATGATAGCACTTTTTCTTACTGCCAATTTTAAACCGTCTAAAATGCACACATGTGCGTTTTGGAACGACTTGATAATAGTCAAAATACTCAATTTATGATATTCTTATGGTTAAAAGGGAGAGGAGGCCATGCATGAACGCAAAAGAATTAAAAAAATATAGTCTTCTAGCAGAAGTAGCCTGTGATTATTATGAAAGAGGCTTAGACCAGAACTGCATTGCCGATCGGCTATGCCTCTCTCGTACCAGAGTATCCCGTTTGCTGAAGGAAGCGCAGGAAAAAGGGATCGTCAATGTAAAGGTAACCATCAACTATCCTTATGAACGACATTTTGAGTTGGAAGAACGCTTGAAAAACAGATTTTCATTAGACGATGTGCGGGTTTTGAATAACCGGAACCGGATCAAGGAGACGATCCCGAATGATGTTGGCAATCTCGCGGCCACATATATAACGGAGCATCTCAAGAAAGATATGGTCATCGGTACTTCCTGGGGCACGACTCTGGCTAACACCGTCGAACATCTGTCTGAGAGCGCGACTCCTCTACAGGTGGTACAGTTAATGGGATCTGTCCCTTGCAGTTCCCCTTCATATACGCCGCAGGGCGTAGTAGCCAATATGGCTTCTGCTTTAAAATGCCATGGAAGTTTTTTAAATATGCCGCTTTTTATAGAAGATGATTATGTTCGCGCTTCTATGCGTCAGGATAAAAACAATCAAAAAATATTGAATCAGGGAATGTTCGCCGACATGGTGCTTACCAGTATCAATGATCTGGAAAGCGTCAATAAGAAGAACTTCTGGCTGGGGTATATGACGCCTCAGATGTATCAGGAAATCTGCGACAAAGGTGCCGTTGGCGCTCTATTCGCAAGATTTTTTGACGAGGCTGGAAATGAAATCGACTGCGCCTGGAATCATTGCTGCGTATCCATCTCCTTCAAGCATATCATCAATGTCCCCAATGTCGTCTGTATTGCCTCTGGAATCCAAAAAGCGAAGGCCGTATCAATCGCCATACAAAAGAAATATATCAATACATTAATCACGGACGGAACGACAGCGTCCGCTATCATGGGACTAATCTAAAAACTCCCATCCGGGTGACAAACTATTGCTTGTCTTCCCGGATGGGAATTTTTTATATAGGGCCAAAGCCCTTTCTTTATTCGTTTATACTCTTCTACAATATCTTGGACAGGAATTCCTGAAGCCTCGGATCCTTCGGGTTTCCAAAGAATTCTTCCGGGGTTCCCTGCTCTTTGATCTGGCCTTCATCCATGAAGATCACTCTGGTAGCGACTTCTTTGGCAAATCCCATCTCATGCGTGACGACCACCATGGTCATCCCGTCTCTGGCAAGCTTCTTCATCAGTTCCAATACTTCCCCGACCATCTCCGGATCCAGCGCTGAGGTAGGCTCGTCAAAAAGCATTACATCCGGATCCATAGCCAATGAGCGGATAATGGCAATACGCTGCTTCTGGCCGCCTGAAAGCTGGGATGGATAAGCATTCGCCTTCTCCTCAAGCCCTACCAGCTCCAGTAGTTCCATTCCCCGCTTCTCAGCCTCTTCCCTGCTATTTCCTAAGAGTTTAATCGGAGCCAGGGTAATATTCTGAAGAATCGTCTTATGGGGAAACAGATTGAAATGCTGGAATACCATGCCCATCTTCTGACGGTGCTTGTTGATATCCACATTCTTATCCGTAATATCGGTTCCTTCAAAGTATACATGTCCTCTGGAAGGCGTCTCCAGCAGATTCAAGGAACGCAGGAAGGTGGATTTGCCAGAGCCTGAAGGCCCGACGATTACCACTACCTCCCCTTTCCTGATCTCCTCGGAAACTCCGTTAAGCGCATGCAGTTCCCCGAATATCTTATGAAGTTCTTCTACTTTGATCAATACATCTCCGTTATTAGTGGTCACTGCTCCTTAACCTCCTTTCCAGCATATTTACAAGTTTTGTAAATACAAGCACCATGGCAAGGTAGATCAGCGCAACCGCAATCAGAGGCATAAATGCGTCATATGTACGGCTTCTGATAATATCACCGCCCTTGGTAAGATCCTGCAGGGCAATGTATCCGGACACGGAAGTCTCCTTTAAGAGAACGATGAACTCATTTCCGAGAGCCGGCAGCACATTCTTGAATGCCTGGGGCATGATGATGTACATCATCGTCTGGACATAGTTAAATCCAAGGCTTCTTCCTGCCTCGAATTGCCCGTTATCCACGGACATGATCCCGGAACGGAAAATCTCTGCCACATACGCGCCGGAATTAAGGCCAAATGCCATCACTGCCACCAGAACCTTGCTGACATCAGAACTGCCGAATATAACAAAATAAATAATCAGCAGCTGTACGACTACAGGAGTTCCGCGGATAACCGTCAGGTACAGTTTGCAGATCGCATTCAAAATGCGAAGTTTTCCCGTCTTATCATAGGTAGAGCGTACGATTGCCACTAAAAATCCCAGCACGATACCGATGATAACCGCAAAGAATGTTACCTGAAGAGTGACTCCCAGGCCTTCTGCAATATATCTCCAGCGTTCGTCCGCTATAAAATTGTTATAAAACTTATCCTGTAATGTCGATAACATACCCTACATCCTTATCCTATGAATTATTCTGCCTTGTCAGCAGAAATGTATTTTGCAACAATCTCGTCGATCTTGCCGGATTCTTTCAGGCTGGCAAGCGCTTCGTTCATCTTCTTAAGCAGGTCGTCGTTGTCTTTTGCAACTGCGATCGCATACTCTTCTTCTGTAAATGCCTCATCCAGAATCTTAAGGCCATCGGCCTCTGCCACGAACTCTTTTGCAGGCTCTCCGTCGATCACGACTGCGTCGATCTTATCCTGCGTCAATGCCTGTACCGCTTCGAATCCTTTATTGTAACGCTCAACTTTTGCATCCTCGATGTCATCTGCATAGATGTCGCCTGTTGTTCCAAGCTGAACACCGATCTTCTTGCCTGTCAGATCATCTGGTCCTGCAATATCGCTGCCTTCTTTAACGATGATTACCTGTGTCGCGGTTGCGTATGTATCTGTAAAATCAACATTCTTCTTGCGGTCTTCTGTCACAGTCATTCCTGCTGCGCCAAAATCTGCCTTTCCGCTAGTAACAGCCGGGATAATAGAATCAAACGCCATATCCTCGATCTTTACTTCCATTCCCATCTCTTCCCCGATTGCTCTCGCGATATCCGCATCAATGCCGACTACATCGTCGCCTTCGTGGAACTCATATGGCGGGAACTCTGCATTTGTCGCCATAACAAGCGTGTCCTTGGAATCTTTCTTAGATTCTTTGGAATCCTTGGAATCATCCTTTGATCCGCATGCTGCCAAAGAGAACACGCATGCTGCAACTAATAATACGCTGACTAACTTTTTCAGTTTCATAACTTCTTTCCTCCAGTATATTTAATTTACTATTTGGCGCACTGCGCCTATGAATGCATAAAAATTCAAGCCTAGTACATATTCTATCATGTTTTTCACAAAAAACAAGTATCTTTCTTTATATTTTATGCAAGAAACGTCTGAACCAATGTGACTACTACGATGATGCCTCCCAGAATGATCCTGTAGTAGCCGAATATTTTAAAGTCATGCTTCTTGATATAGCCCATCAGGAACTTGATCGCTACGACAGACAAGCCAAAGGATACCAGGCATCCCAGTATCAGCAGGCCGAATTCTGCCCCTGTAAAATGAAATCCAAACTTCACCAGTTTCAGTAGACTGGCGCCAAACATGGCCGGAATTGCCAGGAAGAATGTAAATTCTGCCGCCACTTCCCTTGACACGCCGATAATCAGAGCGCCTACGATCGTCGCTCCTGATCTGGACGTACCTGGAATCAGCGCCAGCATCTGGAATACGCCAATCCAGATCAGCATAGAAACGGACAGTTCAGATATCCTCCTTACGGATGGCTTTCTTCCCGCATTACGGTTTTCTACTATTATAAACAGCACGCCATAGACGATCAGCATAACTGCCACTGGAAACGGCTTATAAAATAGTTCATCCAGAATGTCGTTAAACAGAATTCCCACGATGCCAGCCGGAACGGATGCGATCAGCACCTTGATCCACATCTGCCAGGTCAGCATCTTCTGCTTGCTGGTCTTTCTCGGCGAGAATGGATTCAGCTTGTGGAAATACAGAACCACAACCGCCATTATGGCCCCCAGCTGGATCACCACGTTGAACATCTCCATGAACGCATCGCTCATGCTTGGCTTAAGCACGTCTCCCACCAGGATCAGATGCCCGGTACTGCTGACTGGCAGCCATTCCGTAATTCCTTCAACGATTCCAAGAATGATTACTTTTAATACATCTAACATATCTCTCTCCTTTTCTTAATCCAGCACATATTCCTCTATGAATCTGGCAACCCCTTCCTCGTCATTGGATCGCGCCACATAGTCTGCTGCTTCTTTTACCTCTTCTGTTCCGTTTTCCATAGCTACTCCGGTTCCCACCTTCTGCATCATATACAGATCATTGGACCCATCCCCGAAAGCCAGGATATTTTCCCTTCTGATGCCAAGTCTTTTCCCCAGATCAATCAATGCATCGCCTTTATTCACGCCCTGCGCATTGACCTCGATATTCTTATCCAGGGCTCCTGTGACCACGATGCCTGGAATGCTTTTTAGTTCTTCTGCCGCCGCGTCCCGGTCTCCTAAGGATGCGAACAGTCCCTGCATCTTATCCACCGCACGGTTCTCTGCCTCGAATTTGGCACGTACATCCGGCACCGGCCTTCGGGTCGTCACAATATAGTTAGCCATAGGCGGAGACTCTATATAGCGCTCGACATTCTTAAGCGCCTCTTCCTGGGCATAGCCGATTCCATCATAGTATATCTCCCGAAGCGTATCATAATGTTCAAAGATTTCCAGAACCTTTCTGGCGATCGGCGCGGAAACCAGTTTTTCCTCTATGGTACTGCCAGTCTGGGATTCTACCACTCTTGCTCCGTTGGCTGTAATGGCGTAGCGTATCCCCGGAAAATGGAGCAGTTCGCCTGGTATGCCGCTCAGGGGCCTCCCGGTAGCCGGAAGAACTACGATTCCCTGGGCAATTGCTTTTCTTAGGATCTCCTTTGTATAAGGGGTAAATTCTTTTTCGGTAGTTAATAGCGTTCCATCCAGATCCAGCCCGATCATTCTGGCCTTAATCTTCATATGCCGTTAATTCCTTTCTGTCTTTTGAAAACCGCATTAATGTCTTGCTGACCTTATCCTTGCTCTGCTCATAAGCATTTTCCCCATGCTCCACCATCTTTTCCACCACCATCTTCTGGCTTGCCGGAGCAAATAATATGGTATCCTTGGCCGGCACCATGATTACCAGGTCATCTTTCAGCTTATCTACGCACACCTGCCAGATATGCTTAAAGCACAGCGCGCTGGCCTCATGATGGCCATCTGCTATAATGCCGAATCCCCCATACCAGGTATTTGCGATCACGAATTCCACATCCCGGATCAGATTCTCGCAGGAAGCGTGATAGAGTTCCTCGATATCGCAATCCGGAGGCAGCATATTATCCTTGAGGACTTCAAATACATCTTCTCCCCTCTTGATCACAAATATAACCGACAGGTCTTCCATAAATGATACCACCGGCGTATCTTTTTCTGAGATGCGCTTCCCATTCAGCGCCTGGCTGTCGGTCAGCTCGCTTTTGACCCAGGGATAGATCTTTTCCTTGATGTTTTCATATTTATAATGCTCTTCTTCGTATTTTCTCATTGTCTTTTCCTCTCAATCATACATTCTATGTTCTATTCTAACAAAATTTGCTTTATAAAGCAATTTGTTGTATAATAGATAAGCACTCGCTAGAAAAGGAAAGGATGTGTATATGATAAGTACGAAAAAGAAACGTATATTACGGTCAGCCCTGGCGCTGGTTCTAACCGCCGTAACAATTGCTTCTGTGAATACTTCGGTATATTCGGCACCTTCCGCAGAAGAACTGGAAGATACTACCTCCGGCCTGCAGGGTGAATTGGATGATTTGAACAGTCAATTATCGTCCTTAAGCGCTGAACTGGACTCAGCCTCTTCAAAGATTGAAGATTTATCCGCTGATGTAGAAAAAGCCAAGCTTGACCTGGCGGCAGCCCAGCTTAATGAGGACGCACAGTATGATGCCATGAAGGACAGGATTAAGTTCATGTATGAAGGCGGCAGCGCCTCCTTGATTCAGATCTTATTCTCTTCTCAAAATATGGCGGATTTTCTTAACAAAGCAGAATATGTAACAACGATAAGCGAATATGACAGATCCATGCTGGACGAGTTGCGCGATGTGCGTATCAGCGTCGAAGAAAAGCAGTCGGATCTGGTGAGCAAGCAGCAAGAACTTGCTTCATTGCAGGAAAACCTGGAGGCAAAAAAGAATGAGCTGAATTCCAAGATCTCATCTACCTCCGGACAGCTGGATGATTATAAATCGCAGCTGGAACGCGCAAAGGCCGCCGAGGAAGCCAGCAAAGTGGCACAGAACAATGATATTTCCGGCTCCGTTACGCCTCCTGCCAATAATGGTAACAGTAACAACAGCAGCAATTCGAATTCCAACTCTGGTCAGATAAATGCTAACACCAGTGATGTCGCATTATTTGCTGCTCTTCTCGAGTGCGAATCCGGCAGTTACGACGGCATGCTTGCCGTTGCAACGGTTATTATGAACAGGGTTGCAAGCCCCAGTTATCCCAATTCGATACGCGAAGTCATCTATCAGCCAGGCCAGTTCGGCCCAACCTGGAATGGCAGTCTGAACAGAGTTCTGGCAAGAGGGCCTTCCTCAACAGCCTATTCTGTCGCCCAGGCGGCTTTAGGCGGCGCACGCCACTCTGCCGTCATCAATTGCTATTCTTTTAATGGAGCGGCATGGACTGATGTACCGGGAGTCGTGATCGGTGGAAATGTATTCTATTAGAAATATAATAGTCATATAATGCAGGATTATATCAAAGGGCATTACTATCGGGAAATAGTAATGCCCTTTTTGTCTATTGATAATCCATCACATCAATCCATTTCATCAGGAAATCTTTTTCCAGCTCATTGTCTTTCTCCAGCTGCGAAGCTGCTACGATCGGAAGCCACTGCTGCACGTACTGTCTGGCGGTGTCGCTCTTCTTGCAGAATAGGTTCAGATACAGGTCTGCCGCTTCCTGATCCTTAAGCGCGAACAGAAGATAGGTCATTGCCGCATCGGCGCTTGCATTTCCCTGGGTGGCATGCGCCCAGTCAACAACCGTCATCTTCCCGTTCTTTCCTACGATCACATTGCTGGGATTGAAATCTCCGTGACATAGCTTCGTATGCTTTGGCATGCTTTCTAACCGGGTCAGAAGTTCATATCTCTGAGTAGCATCCAGTTCTTTCAAGCCATTGATCTGCCTTGCAAGCTTATCCTTCAGCTTGTTCAGCAGCGGCGCCTTCTTCTCATGTACCTTCAACTGCAGATCCACGAAATCAGACATGTATTTCTCCAGGTTGTCATGGTCGACCTTCATCATCTCTTCCAGCGTCTTGCCATCCTTGTATTCGATGACCAGCGACCACTTCCCGTCGATCTGGGTCACTTCCTTCAGCTTTGGTATATCTAAGCCGGTCTCTTCTACCCTTACCGTATTCAAAGCCTCATTAAAGACTGCTGACTTCGGATGGAAGGTCTCAAATACTTTGACAATGCTATTATCGCATTTATAAACCTCTTTGTAAGGACGTTTTAATATCAGATTACCATTCTCCAGTTTCATAAGCCATACCTCCTTGTAGTATTTGCCGTTCATTTATTTGTTGGCTTAATTATACACCCGTAGAAATCATTTGAAAAGCGTTTTTTGATATTTTTTTAACTTATTTTTTTGACTTATTTTTATTGTTATTTTTTTAACTAACTTATCTATTTTTATTTATTTAAAATAACTTCCTATGATCTCTTTTTTAATATCAGTTTCCATCTGCTAGTGAATTTTACGCTATATACAATTTGCTTCATTCTGCCGCACCGGTCACATCTTTCCGGGTAAACATACACCAGTACATCATTTTTATCCAAATCCAGACCCAAAGTCTTATTTATACAGTTCCTGCAATATCCCAGATCCTGTATCTTACGTATTTTGCTCATTTTATCCCCTATCGCATAATATCTTTTTTAAAACTATATCCATGGTAATAATATCATATATAAAACGATACTTCAAGAAAAACATCGTATTATACATGATATTAATTGCCATACTATCGTTTACAATGGTTTATACAGGTGGTGAAAATATGTACGAGGACTTATTTTATCAAAGACTTATCGAATTACGTACAAAAAAGGGGGTATCTGCCCGGGATATGAGCCTTTCGATCGGACAGAATGCCGGATATATTAATGGATTGGAAAACCGTAAGGGTCTTCCCTCCATGGCTGTCTTTTTTTATATTTGTGATTTTCTGGAAGTTACCCCGAGCGAATTCTTTAATGTAGATATCGAGGAGCCGCAGAAGTTAAAAGAACTATATGAAGAAATCAAGTCATTTGATTCTGAACGTCTGGAACTTTTGGCGCGCTTAATCAAATATATGCGGTAGGCCTTCTGCTATAAAGAGACAAAGAGCAAGAGCGCAGCGGTTCGCTGCGCTCTTGCTCTTTGTCTCTTATTTTCCGTAGTAGCATTTCAGGTAGATTTCCTTAATCTCTTTCATCAGAGGATATCTTGGGTTGGCGCCTGTACACTGATCGTTGAAGGCCTGCTCCACCATGTCATCCAATGTATCAAGGAAGTACTTCTCGTCTACGCCGTAGTCTTTGATCGTCTTCTTGATTCCAATCGTATCTTTTAATTCTTCCAGTTTCTTACAGAAGTTATCAAATACCTCCTGGTCATCCTTGCCCTGGCATCCTGCGAATCGTCCTAACTCTGCATATCTGGCCAGCGCATGTGGATACTGGTATTGGGAGAATGTTCCCATCTTGGTTGGAACTTCTGCCGCGTTGTATTTCATTACCTCTGTCAGGATTACTGCGTTTGCAACGCCGTGTGGCAGATGATGGAATGCGCCAAGCTTATGGGCCATAGAGTGGTTCAGTCCCAGGAATGCGTTGGCAAATGCCATACCAGCCATGCAGGAGGCATTGGCCATCTTCTCTCTTGCCTCAGGGTCATTGGCTCCATTTTCATATGCAGATGGCAGGTAGTCGAACACTGCCTTTACCGCCTTCATTGCAAGTCCGTCTGTATAGTCGGTTGCCATGATGGATACATATGCCTCGATGGCATGTGTCATGACGTCGATACCGGATGCGCTGGTCAGTCCTTTTGGCTGAGTCATCATGTTATCTACGTCTACGATTGCCATGTTTGGAAGCAGCTCGTAGTCAGCGATCGGCCATTTTACCCCTGTCTCTGCGTCTGTGATAATTGCAAATGGGGTAACTTCAGAACCTGTTCCTGAAGAGGTAGGGATTGCCACGAAGTATGCCTTCTCGCCCATCTTCGGGAAGGTATATACCCTCTTTCGGATATCCATGAAGTCCATAGCCATATCTTCGAAGTTTGCTTCCGGATGCTCATACATCAGCCACATAATCTTGGCAGCATCCATCGCGGAGCCTCCGCCAAGCGCTATGATGGTGTCTGGCTCGAAGGCCCTCATCTGGTCAGTACCCTTCTGGGCGCACTGTAATGTCGGGTCCGGAGCAACCTCATAGAAGCAGGTATGCTGGATTCCCATTTCATCCAGTTTTGCTTCGATTGGAGCAACATAGCCGCTCTTATATAAGAAGGAGTCAGTTACGATGAATGCTTTCTTCTTATTCATAACTGTTCCAAGTTCATCAAGCGCAACAGGCATACAGCCTTTCTTAAAGTATACCTTCTCAGGTGTTCTAAACCACAGCATGTTTTCTCTCCTCTCAGCAACCGTCTTAATATTAATCAAGTGTTTTACTCCTACGTTCTCTGATACGGAGTTTCCTCCCCAGGAACCGCAGCCAAGGGTAAGAGATGGAGCAAGCTTGAAGTTATACAGGTCGCCGATGCCGCCCTGGGAAGATGGCGTATTGATCAAGATACGGCAGGTCTTCATTGCTTCGGCATGCTTTGCGATCTTCTCTTTCTGGGCCGGATGTACATACAGGGAAGCCGTATGTCCGTATCCGCCGTCGGCAACCAGCTGCTCTGCTTTTGCAAGCGCCTCATCGAAAGTCTTTGCCCTGTACATTCCGAGTACCGGAGACAGCTTCTCATGCGCGAATTCTTCGGATATGTCAACAGATTCTACTTCTCCGATCAGGATCTTGGTATCTTCCGGAACGTTAACGCCGGCCATCTTCGCAATCTCATATGCGGATTTACCAGGAATCTTGTTGTTCAGAGCGCCATTGATGATGATGGTCTTGCGTACCTTATCTAATTCTTCGCCTTTCTTAAGGAAATAGCATCCGCGGTATGCAAATTCTTTCTTTACTTCATCGTAAATGCTGTCCAGGACGGTTACTGACTGCTCGGATGCGCAGATCATGCCGTTGTCAAATGTCTTGGAGTGGATGATGGAACTTACTGCCATCTTAATATCTGCCGTGTCATCGATGATGACCGGAGTATTTCCAGGTCCTACGCCAAGTGCCGGCTTTCCTGCGGAATAAGCCGACTTAACCATTCCAGGGCCGCCTGTGGCAAGCGTGATATCTGCATCTTTCATTACTGTATTTGTAAGTTCCAGGGATGGAACATCAATCCAGCCGATGATTCCTTCCGGAGCGCCTGCTTTTACAGCGGCGTCCAGGACGATCTTGGCTGCGGCAATCGTACAAGCCTTTGCAGCTGGGTGCGGGCTGATGATGATTGCGTTTCTTGTCTTCAGACAGATCAATGTCTTAAATATTGCGGTTGACGTAGGGTTGGTCGTTGGGATGACTGCTGCCACCAGTCCGATTGGCTCTGCAATCTTCTTGATTCCGTATGCGGCATCTTCTTCCAGCACGCCGCATGTCTTTGTGTTCTTGTAAGCATTGTAGATATACTCAGCTGCATAGTGGTTCTTGATCACCTTGTCTTCCACGATCCCGCGTCCGGTCTCTTCTACTGCCTGCTTTGCAAGCGGAATACGCATCTTGTTTGCTGCCATTGCTGCCTCGTAGAAGATCTTGTCTACCTGCTCCTGCGTGTATGTAGCAAATATCTTCTGAGCCTCCCTCATCGCCTTCATCTTGGCTTCGAGGGCCTCTACGCTGTCAATGATTTCTGGTACTACTTCCTTCTTCTTAGCCATCTTGATTATCCTCCCTGTGAATATGTATTCTTGAATATGTATTCTTTATTACAGGTCATAGTATACGAAATCGTTAATTATTTGTCAATAGGTAATTGATATTTTTTTAACAAATTTTTCAAGTTCACATATTTTTCCACCAAAAAGCGGCCCTCATGGACCGCTCTTTCTATCACTGGATTCTATTCTTTTATATGCTCCGTGTGCAGCAGCATGTGTGCCTTATGGGAAAGCGGAGCATCCAAAAAGTCATGATAAAGCTTTTGGATATCCGGGTTTTCATGACAGAAACGAAGCTCGTTGGCTGAATCCAGGAAGTAGAGGTTTTGGCTTCTGGTCAAGGCCAGCTCTTCACTGTCG
>OLSM01000140.1_pt1 | contig 74026 bp, 67 predicted proteins | sample 1672721 | NCBI WGS metagenome assembly OLSM01 (sample SAMEA3136717, study PRJEB25190) | human gut metagenome
ACCCGTGTTACCGCCGTGAAAGGGCGATGTCTTAACCGCTTGACCACGGAGCCATTACAGCCTGTCCCCGGAAATATCGACAAATAATTCCTTGAGCGACCGAGTTATATATTATCACATGGGCACACTTTTTTCAAGCCTTTTTCTAAAAAAACAAAAAAATATTACAGTAAATAGCCAAGCGCTATCAGCAGATAACTATAGCCTATATTTTTTCTTACCTTTAAATACATAATTCCCGCCAGAATAGAAAATATCATGCAGGAGATGCCATTCCACACTTCGATCCCCACGCCTCTTGATACAAAGTGGAATCCACCCCAAGTCAGCGCCAGCAGCATGCCCCCAAAGGGAAAATTACTCTCTCTTCCCAGCAGCATCTCCGACGCCTTCTGTCCATATACAATAATCAGCAGGACAAGCCCCACTTCCAGCAAATAATAAAGATACTGGGAACAGAACTGGAACACATCCTTTCCCTTGGCTTCTCCGATCACCTTCCATGTATGCCAATCCAGGAACGTCAATATCTTGCATCCCGCAAAGCAAGCCAGGGCAGCTGCCCAGTCCCTGGCAGCGATCTTCTCAGTCCGGCCTCCTATTCTTACAGGAAATCCATATTGCGTTCTTGTATATGCCAGCATTCCTATTATCACCGCCAGCCATACTGCTGCCGTTATGATACAGTGAACGCCTCTCTGGTGCGGCGTATAATTAAAGATATCAACGTTGAGCAGCCATCCATCTATCACAAATATAGTGAAATATTCCAGAAGAAATGCCAAGAATCCAATCAGGCCGATCCAAAGATAATTTTTCCAGTTCGCTTCTTTTTTCATGATGATTTTCCTGCCCCTTTACCCTTGGATAACTTGCTACCTATATACTAGCACTCCTGGTTCTGCCACACAACATAATATATCCTTCAATTGATAAATAATTTATATTTTGTTATAATAAACAAAAATGTTCACGGAGGTCTTGACTATGACATCAGCCTTTCAGGATTTAATTAAAAATACCACCTTAACGAAAAAGGAAAGCCAGATTGCTGATTATGTTCTCAACAATTTCAGGGAAGTATGCTTTATGACCTCGACTGAATTGGCTGAAAAACTGCAGATAAGCCATTCCTCCGTCATCCGTTTCACAAAGGATCTCGGCTATTCCGGCTATACGGAATTCCAGCGTGCAATCCGGGCACAGTACAACGACTATATTGACAACCATTCTGATGCGCCAACGATACCTACCGTCAAACTGACGCAGAGCCTGGAGAAACTGACCGGCGCAAGCATCCGGGAAGCCGTATATGAGACTACTTGCAACAATTTACAGTCTGTCATTATGCATAGTCCATCGGATCTATTTGAAAATGCAAGCGACGCCATCATAGCCGCCCAGTCAAAATATATCGTCGGCTCCAGGGGATGTGCCGCATCCTCCGCGTTCCTTTCCATCATATTAAAGGATACCTTGCCGATGGTATTTGCAGAGCCCGCAGGCATTATGAATACGTTCGATTTTCTGTCCGACATCAGCCGAAAAGACTGTCTGATCGCAATCAGTTACCCACGCTATTCCAAACTTACTTATCTTGCAGTAGAGATGGCTGCCAAGGCAAAGGCCACCATCATCGTATTAACGGATACGCCCACGGCTCCTCTTGCCCGCTATGCAGACTATCTCTTTACAAATTCCGTGGATTCCCTCGCGTTTTTCAATTCGCAGATTCCTGCCCTGTTCACAGCGGAATTATTGTGCACATACATCTGCAAAAAAATAGGAAATAAAAATGAGGAGAAGCTTAGGCTGATAGACAGATTTACCTCCGCACTGGAACTGTACTAGATTCTTTACAATAACGACAGGAAAGAGCAGGCGCGCAATAATCAGCGCGTCTGCTCTTCTTTGCTTCTATTTATCATAGATGGCCATATCCGTCTTATTTAACTGGCAGGATACTACCGTAGTGCCAACCAGATCGCTGGTGTTATTCAGCACCGTATGAGCCGGATCGATCGCCGGCCAGATTGCCGCCAGGATAGGAATCAAGGAAAGCGGCATGCCCATCGTTTCCAGAAGCACCGTAGACATGACGATTCCCGCTCCCTTTACTCCTGCTGCGCCTACAGACAGGATGATTCCAAGGAAGATGAACTGGACGACTCTGCCAGGCGTAATCGCGAATCCATAAAGATTGGACGCAAAGATACAGCAAAGTCCGATAAATAATGAAAATCCATTCATACCGCAAGTATTGCCAAGCGGCAGGGTAAATCCATAGATATTCTCTGGGATTCCCAGCTTCTCCTGTGCCGTCTTGATCGAGACCGGAAGCGTTGCGGCAGAAGATGTGGTGGAGGCTGCCACGATTATTGGCTCGACAATCTTCTTCATAAACCGAAGCGGCTGTAGTTTCGCAAGGAATTTGATGATTACTGGATATAATACAATCAGGACTATAATCGCGCATACATAATCCGTCACGATGAACACCAGCACTTCTTTCATAGTAGAGCCGCTTATCGTCGCTACCATCGTCGCCATAAGGGAGGCAATTCCAATCGGCGAGAATGCCATCACAAATTCCGTGATCTTCAGCATTGCTTCGCTCCCCTGGTCAATCACCTTGATCAGCAGTTCCGCTTTCTGCCCCAGCGCAAGAAGGGCGACTCCTAAGAAAATCGCAAATATAATAATCTGAAGCATGTTTGCTTCCTGCATGGACTGCACGATATTCTCCGGTACCCACGAAATGATATTATCAATGAAGCTATAGGATACGCTCTCAACTTCTGCCGACGCATCCAAGAATTCCGTCGTCCCTCTTCCCGGCTGCACGATGAACCCGGCTAGTACTCCGATACATGCCGTAATTCCAGAAGTAACAATGATATATAATATGAATCTTAATCCGACCGTATATAACTGCTTGATGTCGCCCATCTTGCAGACGCCACTGGTAATGCTAAAAAATACCAAGGGAACCATCAGCATTTTCAAAAGCCTTAGGAATATATCCCCCAACGGTTTCAAAGTATCGGCTGCCTTTGGCGAGATGAACCCGATAGCCAGGCCGATCACGATACCAATCAATATCTTTTTCCCCAATGATAATTTTCTTAATTTCCCCATGTCTCTTCCTCCTTAACCTGCATATTCTCTGGCTATCTCGCCGGTTATTTTCAGGAACTTGTCAATGTCTTCTGTTCCGTGGCAATGCAATGGAGATACCCGGATTGCCCCTGTAAGTCCCAATGCTTCTACAATTCGTTTAGAATATATGCTTGTATTGATCCGTTCGTAGACCGTAACGCCCCGCTTCTGGTATTCGGCTACGCACTGTGTATAATTTATATTGTCGATTCCAATTGCCGCAATCAGATCTCTGCAAGTGAGGTCTTGCGTATCCGTATATATATGTACGCCTTCTATATGCCGAAGCCCGGGAATCTCCTCGGTTCCTTCCAGCATATGGTATAAAAGCGCTCTTTCCTGGAGATGGATTCTCCTCATTCCTTCCTTATATAATGCCTTTCGGTCATCGCTATCTATAAAATGCTTCCCAATACTGCATACATAATTGATAATTTCCATCGCCGCCGCAAAATTTCCCGGAGAACAGGTGCCAAGCTCGAACGTCTTCTGTTCTTTTGCCAGCAGCCGGTGATGCGGCATATTGGCCACGCGATCTGAGACATAGGCAAATCCGCATCCCCGTACTCCAAAGAATTTATAAGGCGCAAAATTCATTCCGTCTATCTGCAGCTTATCTACATCCATCGTGCAGTGCGGCGCGTGCTGAACCGCATCGCTGATGATATAGATATCCGGGTTGATCTGTCTGGCTCTTCTGGCGATCTCTTCCAGATCCATAATCGTACCCGATATATTTGACGCTGCCATAATGCTCAGAAGGCAGGTATCCTGATCGATATACTTTACCACTTCGTCCGGGTCTATTCCTCCCGTCTCATGATTTGCAGGAACGACCCGCATTTCTTTTCCCGTCTTCCGGCAGTAGTATTCCATCGCATCGTAGGATGACGGATGTTCGATAGCGGATGTAACGGCATTTTTGCCTCCCGTGTTCTCCATGATAATGCCAACCATCTGGAACATGGTCTGCGAGGCGGTAAGTTCCGTCATTAACGCGCCGCTTTTCGCTCCGAAGATGATTTCCAGAATCTCTCTGGCGCCCTCCTTTGCCAGTTCCTTCAAGCCCATGCCCCTCGCATGAATCCTCTCCGGACAGTCAGGGAACATTTCCAGTTCCGCCTTTGCCTCTACGCAGCTTCTCAGCCGCAATGACCCGCCGGAGTTGTCAAAAAATAACCGCTCTCCATACTTAGGATCACCATCTGGATAGCAGAACCTGCCTTTTAGTTCTTTCTGGAATGATTCATCAAATAAAATTCCTTTTGTTTCGTCCATAATATCTCCCTTCTTTTTAAACATATTTGTTTTTTTCTTAAATATCCCGGATATATTTGTTTATAATATTTATAGCATATTGTTGGCTTTTTTTCAATATAAAAAAATAATTTTGTCTATTTTGACACAAAAAAAGATGCTATACGCTCTATCCGGTCAATGGAGCATATAGCATTCTTTTATTCTAATAGGCCAGACGTATAAATTCCAGCAGTTCTTCCTCGTTATCCAAAGGCTTAAACCATGCTTTCGTGTCAACAGCCCCAAACAATGCGTGCGCTGCTTCAGGAAGGACTTCCGCCTCCACCTTGTTCTTAAGGCCTGACAGCCTGGTCGGAAGGCCCAGTTCCTCCACAAACTCTTCGTATTTGGCAATCGCCTGCCTTGCGATCGTGAATTCATCCTGGTTTCCGTCGATTCCCCATACGTTTCTTCCCCACCTTGCATATCTCGGGGCCGTCGCATCATTCAGGGAATACTTAAACCATGCCAGAGAGACAATCGCGATTCCCGCACCATGAGGAAGGCTGAAATATCCACTCAGCATCTTCTCTGTGGAATGGAGATTCCCGACAAAATCGCGTCCCTGATCCGCAAGGTGCGTGATTGCCAGCTCCGCCGCCCACAGAAGCTGCGCCCTCGACTCGTAATCCTTCGGACACATCATGACTTTCCGGCCATGCTCGATGCAAGTCTTCTGGAGAATCTCGGAGAATCCATCCTGGATGCTTCCCAGGCTGTTGCTGAAATATCCCTCGTAAGAATGGCTCATAATATCCACGATCCCGCAGGCCGTCTGGAATGGCGGCACGGAAAAGGTATAGGACGGATCGGCAAACACTGCCGCAGGCCTTACTAGATTCGTCCGATAGTCCATTTTCTTATGCTCCTCGTAATTGGCCATTACGGTTACATTGGACACTTCCGAACCACTGGCAGCTATGGTGGGAACCGTAATAATGGGGAGCGCTTTTGTTACTTCCGCCTTCCCTTCATAGAAGTCCCAGCAGCTGCCGTCATGGAACACAGAAAAGCTCATTGCCTTTGCGGAATCTATGGTGCTGCCCCCGCCCAAGGCTACGATGCAGTCGACCTCTGCCTCCTTGCACAGTAACACTGCCTTATCTACCGTAGAATGTCTGGGATTTGGCTCAATGCCCGTAAACTCCGCCACCTCAATCCCGTTATCTTTGCACAGCGCATGCAAATAGTCATATGCGCCCGTAGCCTTTGCCGGAATCTCATCATACAGGAAGAAGAGCCTCTTCCCATATTTTAAGACTGTTTCCGGCAGATCTTTTAATACGCCTTTTCCAAAATGAATCTCTGTCGCCAGATGAAACTTAAACTCTACCATTTTTCCTCCTTTTACTGCTTCCTTATTATATAAATACTGCTTATAACTTCCTTGTTATTTCGTATGCCGCGCCAATCTGCGTAGTAATGCTTCCAATGCCGTTGCCCGCTACAATATCAAAGGTCTCGATTCCACAGCCGTTCAATTCCTTGCAGATGGACGGTCTCGCACGAAAGCCGATGGCTATGATCACGTCATCAGCCTCGATCTCCTTTTGATTGCCATCCTTATCCAGCACCACGGCCCCCTTATCCGTGATACGGTCAAGCCTGTGGCCCATCAATTTCTCAACATGGTTTCTGGAAAGCAGTTCATTGAGCATATCCCTTACCCAGAACGGAACTCCGTTGGGATCGTTGGCGCAGATATCGTCAAGCGCTTCTACCAGGTATACCTCTTTGCCTTCTGCCCCCATATCATATGCCATCTCCGCGCCTACCAGTCCGCCGCCTACGATGACTACCTTCTGCCCCGCTTCCTTCTTGCCCAGAAGGATATCCGTGCATGCCACTGCCTTCTTCGAATCGATTCCTTCAATAGCGCGGGGCATCAGCGGCTCGGAGCCAATGGCAAAGATGACGGTGTCCGCGCCGCTTGCCTTCAGCAGTTCCGGCGTTGCCTCCGTATTCATCCTTACTCTCACCCCAAGATCCTTCAGTTCGCCAATATACCATTCATTCAGCGCCCGGATGCTGCCCTTGAAGGAATGCACCCCTGCATCAAAGAGACGGCCGCCCAGCTTATCCGCTCTCTCCAGCAGTTCTACCTCATGTCCGCGGGCTGCGGCATTTCGCGCCGCTTCCATGCCGCAGACGCCTCCGCCAACCACCACCACATGCTTCGGCTGAACCGCTTTCGTCATTCCATACAGGCCTTCCTTCATTCCCTGCGGATTCACGGTGCAGGTGGCAGAGCCTTTGTTGAACGCAGAGGCCATACAGTTGCCGCAGGCAATGCAGGGACGGATTTTTTCCGGTCTTCCCATCTGCAGCTTCTTGACATAATATGGATCTGCTAGGGACGCTCTTCCAAGAGCCACGCCATCCGTCTCGTTGTTTCTGACTGCCTCCTCGCACAGATTGGGATCGTCCATCCGTCCCGCCGTAAATACCGGGATAGACACAGCCTCCTTCAGCCTTTTTGAAAGATACAGGTTATATCCTTTCGGAATATAGGCCGGAGCTACGCAGTAATAGAAGGAATCGTAGATTCCAGAGTTCACATCCAGCATATCATATCCAAAACGCTCCAGCAGTTTCGCAATTTCCACCGCCTCTTCGATGGTTCTTCCTGCCTCCTCGGTTCCGTCGATAGATGCCTGGTTAAATCCTTTGATGTAGGATTTCATTCCCATCCTCATAGCAACCGGGAAATCCTGCCCGCATTCAGCCTTGATCCCTTCCACAATCTTACGGGCGCATGTCAGACGCTTTTCCAGGGTCCCCCCATACTCATCGTCCCGCTGGTTGGATATCTCCATGGCCATCTGGTCCAGCAGGTATCCCCAATGCATGGCGTGAACCTCCACGCCATCGAACCCGGCTTCCTTTGCCATTTTGGCAGTCTTGATCATATATCCTATCTTCGTCTCAATCTCTTCTGCCGTCAGCACGCCGGTAATCTCGGAAGGATCCGCATATCTAGGAATTGGGGATGGCGCTTTCTGGCCAGGCCTCATGCGCCCATGCCCGAATCCAATCTGCATGAAGGTCTTCGCCCCGTAATAGTGAATGCGTTCCACCAGCCTGCATGCGCTCTCCCGCCATTTGCCAGGAGCGTAAGACGGCGGAACAACGCCGTCAATCAGATTCGGCTTATCGGTCTCCATATCCACAATGACGCTTCCCAGCACGATCAGCCCAAATCCTCCCCGAGCCCGCTCCAGATAATACTCGATAGTGTTATCCCTATATTCGCCGCGGGTACCGCCCATATCTCCGGTACCCATGGCTGCCACAGAAAAGCGATTCTTTAGCGTAAGCCTGTTTCCTATCTTAATCGGTGAAAATAAATGTTCATATGTATTTCCCATAATTGCCACTCCTTCTTAATCCTTGATGTATGCTGCCAGAGAGGTCCTGAACAGTTGGTAAATATCTTCTCTTGTCAATTCTTCCGGATTCGCTTCCAGACGCCAAGTCTGCTGTTTCATAAACATATCCGTCCATTTCTGGATCTCTTCTTCTGTCACCTCAATCTGTACATCCCGGTTGGTAAGCTTCCTCACATAGTCTGCAAAGTCAGAGGTATCCTTGAATCCGCAAGCCTCCACGATTGGCTGTACCAACGACTGGTCTTTGAAGGATTTGAGATATTCCCCGAGGAAGATTCCGCAGGCAAGCCCATGGCATACATGCTTATACTGGGACAGCGGATATCCAAGACCATGGGGCACCGTGGTGCAGGATTGCATGAACGACACGCCCTGCATCAATGAATGAGCGCTCATCTTATCATACTGCTCTTCTGACAGCGTGTTATTTAGCAGGTCATCTTTGAACTCGGCAAACAGCGCGAATGCCGCATTGGAGATTGCCCGGTTCATCACATTGGCGTCTTTGTGCAGGCATCCTTCCACGCCATGTGCCAGCGCATCGATCGCTCCGGTATCCAGAAGGAATAATGGGGCGTCTTCCAGATATCTTGGGTCCACAAAGGATATCTCCGGATAGAGCCACATATTCATAGACTCTTTTGTATCCTTATCTGCCCTGGTAAGCACGGCGCCGCCGGTTACCTCGGAGCCTGTTCCTGCTGTGGTAGGGATGGTAAACACCGGAATATCGCACATATTCTTATAGTTGTTCAGCAATTTTCCTGGCCAGAAAAAGATCTCATATGCATCGCCCGGCCCGTCATTGATATACTGGGTCAAAGCCTTTGCGGCATCCATTGCCGAGCCTCCGCCTACTCCGAATACGAAGTCCGGAACAAATCCATCCAGTTTCTCATGCATAGATACGATATTCTCTACCGGAGGGTTTTCCATCACGTCGTCAAGGACGACATACTCTACCCCCAGGCCTTCAAAGACCTCTTTCAGATCTTCCAGGGCAATATTCCTGCAGCCTTCTACAAATCTGCTGGTGACGATGACTGCCTTCTTTCCGAACTCTTCCAGCTTATCTGCATTTTCCTTTAAGCAGTTTCTCCCATAATAGATACACGTCTGCGTGTCATAGCGAAATGATTTCATAATCATAACCTCCTTTACTTTTCTTTTGGCTTATTAACAACAAATACCAGAATCGCTACGATCGTTGTGAATATAAGGATTCCGATGCCTGCCTTGATCTGCGTTGCCATTCCTCCGCCAAGCGTGGCAGAGATTGCTGCCAAGATATAGGTTGCGAAGAATGGCCCTACATTGGCAATCCCCCACATCAGGGACGAGGATATGGCCGCAATACTGTCCGGCACATAGTTCAGTGCCTTTGAATAGATGGTACTGTGGGCAATGCTGGTGGCAAATGCGATGAAAAACGCGCAGATGTAGATTCCCCAGATGGTGGTATCCATGGTCAGCATGAATACCAGGCCGATGGCTGCAAGCGCGTATCCGCATGGAATCATCCAATCCTTCAGAATCTTGTTCCAGAATGGATATAAGAATGTCATCACGATCAGCGTAAATCTTACCAGCGAGGTAGCATTGCCTGCCTGGACGGACGAGCCCAGCTGATGCTCTGTAATAATGTAGTTGGATACATTGGTGTAGTAGGCGTTAATCCCAATATAGAAAATGCAGTGCAGCAGCCCGATGCCGATGATGAACATCAAAGATTTTTTAGGCACCTCGCTAAACTTGGGCGCCGGCACGTTATTCTCTACCGCGATTGCTCTTCTTTCCGCTCTCGCGGCCTTATTATCGCTGTATCCGGCTTTTTTAATCATCACCAGAAAGATTGCTGTGGTCACGAAGCAGTACAGGCCAAGCAGATACGCAAACGGCCAGTTCCCGCCATCGTTTCCAGCGCCGATCCTACCGCTTAAGAATAAGATCACGAATGCCCCGCAGTTGTTGGCAACGTTATAGACCGCGATTCTTCCGGCCCTGGCTTCTGACTCAAAGTTTTCTCCGATAATCGTATTCATCAGCGGCGCGAACCCTCCCTGGGCGAATCCCGCCAAAGCACATGCGACTGTATACAGGAAGAATGGCCCGTGCATCAGCCCGTTGAAGAAGAAGATCAATGAATAAGCTCCCATGCAGCACATGACGATGGTCATAAGCGCTACCTTGTTAAACCGCATGGCCAATGGCCCGATTATGAATGAAAATACTAAGGCAAACATGGTAGGAATCGTGATCAGCGAAGTTACCGTCACATCAGAGACCTCCGGATAACTTAGGCCTATGTATGCTTTTACATTCTGCGTGATGTAGTACATCAGGATGGATGAAACGTATATGTTCATCGCCCATGTAATTTGTTTTTGTTGTTTTGTCATCTTGTTTTCCTCTCTTTTCCCTTTCTTGGACATTTTTTCACAAGTCTGAAATGATAAGCCTTCGCGAAGCTTACGTGTATTTGATAAAACCTTAACACTTTGTACCCTCATTATAATTTTTGCCCGGCTGAAAAGTCCAATATAGAAACTGGCGGCCCGCCATCGAAAATTTCTATCCTCAAAATGTGCACAAAAAAACAGGCTGGAAAACGATTTTTCCAACCTGCTTTTGTCTATCATTACCATATTCAGTACTTGTCAGAAGATAATATCCTTCAGCAGCGTATCGGACAATTCTATAAAGTAATCCCTTACGAATGCGGTGATCTGAGACAGTTTCCGGTTGCATGGCCAGGTAAGGTATAAAGGCAGAACAGACTTAGGGCTGTCCAGCTTCACCTTCGTAAGATACCTTTCATCCACCGGAACATCCGCTGAAAGCGCCAGCCCGTTTCCCGCGGATACGGACAACTGCTGGGAGGTCCAGTCGGATACGTAAGTCAGGCGAGGGGTCAGTCCTTCTTCCTTGAACATCTCCTTAATTGCAAGGTCCATATTGCTGTTCGCATCGATAGCAATCAGTTTCTCATTCTCAATCTCTGACAAGGAAACAGACTCCTTTTGTGCCAGAGGGTGGCTCTTCGGGACGATCAGCACGATCCTGTGTCTGCCAATCAGCGCAGACTCGCACCCCGATCCAATGTTTCCCGCGGATATGACAAGATCGCATTCTCCCCGCAAGAGCAGTTCCCTTAGATCCGCCCAGTTATGGTACACTTCCGTCTCAAATTCAATCTGGCTGTCTGGATGATCTTCCTTAAACTGCTGTACAAGATACGGAATCACCGTGAATACAATGCTGAAGAAGAACCCTATCTTGACATTTCCACGCATAGGGCTTCTCATGCTGACCACTTCGTTCTTGCCATCTTCCAGCATCTTGATTCCCGCTTCCGCATACGGAAGCAGCGCATGCCCAAACTCGGTCAGGTCAATCCTCTTATTGGGACGCCGGATAAAAAGCGGCGCTTCCAATTCGGCTTCCAACTCGCGGATTGCATAACTCAAACTTGACTGCGCGACGTACAGGTTGTTTGCGGCAGCAGTGAAATGCCTGGTCTTGGCAACCTCGCAGAAATATCTCAATTGTGTCAACGTCATATCTTGATCCCCCTCTGTTGTCGAGCATTTGTCAATTCCGGAAAGAAAGTATATACCAGCCGATACTGAGCAGAAGATAGCATACGCTCAATATAGCAATCAATATCAGCGAAATGCTGACTCCCTTAAGCAAAAATAAACCAACTAATCCGAAAATTACCATAACTCCCAAAATAAATGTTCCAATTATAACAGCTAAAACTATTTTTGCCCCTTTGCTCCCCTTATCATAAAAATATTGCGGCAAAAGGAAAAGGACTAAAATCAATCCGATATCAGCCCACATCCCCATGTCTCCAAATTGGTTTGAAGTACCGCCGGTTTGCGCAAGGGGAGATAAGGTTGCCAGCACGATTATCATACACCAGATCAATGCCAGGATGATCGTTAATACCGTTGTCTTTTTCATATAGTTACCCTCCAGAATGTCTCATCGTTGCTATCTTTGATTCTCCTTTATTCTAGGAAAATCAAAGTCTCTATACAATAAGGAGGACACTAACATACGGTATCCTGGCAAAAAAGGCAGGTAAACTCCTCTTCCACGCTATATTCATTCTCATAATAAATTATGTCAGGATCCATTGTCAATTCATTATTATGTGCTTTTAAATACCTATCACTTTATATTTATGCCTGGAATGCGGCAGAATCTTAGTTAATATATCTTCCGTCTTCACCTTCATATATCCTGTTGTCGTCCCGTCGCTGCAGCCATAATATTCGGAATCTGCAACTTCCTGGTCAAAAATCACCTGAATCGTCTTCTCCCAGTATTCCTTAAAGCCTCAGACGCGTATTACTACCTGGGATGACTATGCCATTATGTCCATGGTGGAAAATGGCCTCGGCATAAGTATGCTGCATCAGCTGATTCTAAAAAGAACTCCATATCATATTGTCACAAAGGAACTGGATGTACCTGCCAGCCGCAATATCTGTTTTGCGGTGAGAAATAGAAAAACTGCTTCTCTGGCCGTGCGTCGGTTCCTGGAATACCTGGATTACCGCTAATTCCCGTTATCAATTAGAGAATCATCATCGCATGAAACACATTGAATAAATATCCTACAACAATAATCCCGACCGTGCAGATTGCGATAAACACCGCCAACAGCCTGGGCTTGACGGCTTTTCTAAGCATGATCATGGATGGCAGGCTTAATGTAGTGACTGCCATCATGAACGCAAGCACTGTCCCCAGCTGCGCCCCTTTAGAAAGCAGCGCTTCCGCAACCGGAATGGTGCCAAAAATATCGGCATACATGGGGATTCCAACCAAAGTGGCAAGGATTACTCCGAATGGATTATCGCTCCCCAGCACTGCTTCTATCAGATCCTGGGGAATCCAGTTGTGTATGAATGCTCCTATGGCTACGCCAATAAGGATGTAAGGAAATACCTTTTTAAAGGTGCCTGCTACTTGCTCCCTGGCAAACTGGATTCTGTCTTTCTTCGTGAGCGTTGGCGAATCGATATCCACATTTCCCGCCTGCGCAATGAAATCCTCCACATAACGTTCCATATGCATTCTTTCAATCAGCATTCCTCCAATAACTGCGATAGCCAAGCCAATTACCACATAAGAAACTGCGACTTTCGCTCCAAATATGCTCATCAGCAGTACAAGGCTTCCCAGATCCACCATCGGGGAGGAAATCAGGAAGGAAAACGTAACGCCCAGGGGCAGCCCAGCGCTGGTAAATCCAATGAACAGCGGTATGGATGAGCACGAACAGAAAGGCGTCACCGTCCCCAGCAGCGCTGATACCACATTTGCACCAATGCCGTGGAAACGTCCCAATATTTTCTTGCTTCTCTCCGGCGGAAAATAACTCTGGATATAAGAAATGACAAAAATCAAAAAGCATAGCAATACCGTAATCTTGATCACATCGTAGAGAAAGAACTGAATGCTCCCTCCAAGTCTTGCGTTAATGTCCATGCCTGCGCCAGCCAGCAGGCTGCCTATCATTTCCCCCAGCCATTCCATGCCAAGAATCTGATCCTGTATAAATAGCAGAACTGTTTTTAATATCTCCATGATTGTACCTCCAATTTTCATATCAACTTTTTTTGATGTATCAGGCTTTAGAAAAGCCATCTTCAGATGGCCTTTTCATAACCTTATGCCTCGCTATCCAAGTCGGGCGTCGTAAGCTTTGCCAGACGTTTTAAGGCGCGGTCTCTTCCTGAGGCACTTAGCCTGTAATGCGTCCACTTTCCTTCCTGCCTGCTGTCCACAATGCCTGACTCGCATAATATCTTCATGTGATACGACAATGCGGACTGGCCTATGCCCATATCATCGATCAGGACGCAGGCACATTTCTCTCCGCTTCTTAACAGGCTTATAATCTTAAGCCGCTTTTCATCACATAGGGCCTTAAATATTTTTGCGTCTTCTGTATATTCCTTTTCCATAATCCGCCCTCACATCAATTTTTTTTGATGTATATATCCTACACCTTCTTCCGAAACCTGTCAATAGTTATATCAACTTTTTTTGATATGAACTTAATGCCCAGCATTTTCATCATCCTTATCTTCTTTTAAGCAAATTGCTTCCTTACTCCATCACGGTCAGCAGTTCCTTGGGCCTGCATCTTACAATCACCAGAAAGGATAAGCCCGCTGACAATGCCACGATAAGCAGTCCCATCCCACCTGCCGCTAGAACGGCTGGTGGATTTAATTCCATATTCAACTGCACATCCACGTCTACCACATCCATATCAATCGGGCGATCAAAAGAAAAACTCGTCTCTTCTTCTAAACGCTGCTCTGTCTTGACGACAGAATCATTGTACAGCCTTTTCCCAATCTGCCCGGCCAAAGGATAAGATACTCCTATGGAAAGACAGAACGCAAGCAGGAACACTGCCGCACATTCCAGAAAATGCTGCCAGAATATATTTTTCTTGGAGATCCCGAATGACATCAGTACTCCTGCCTCATGAATCCGATCCCGCTCCCAAAGAGCCAGAAGCAGGGACAACAGTACTATGCTGATTGCCATAATCAGCCATGACGCAAGGGAAGTTATGCCGCTTAGGCGCTCCAGAGGCTCCACGCTCTTTTGGTAAGCAGTATTATTCACAGTGAGTTTTAATGATTCCCAATTTATGCCTTTTAACTTCTCTGCCTGTTTTGTTATATTATCCAGATTCTTTGGATCTTTTGCAAAGAATGCTGCGCCTCCGTTGAAATCAATCTCCTTCTTCTCCTGAAGCGCGCTTCCTATAGCCTGGCTTGTTGCAGAATCAATAAAGATAAAGTTCGCCTGTAGGTCGCATTCCGGTGTATCCGCGCTGCTTCCTTCCGCCTGCATCTCCTCAAAGATACCCGCCACTTCCAATTGGAAAGTGGTTCCGGACGCACTGCTGCCCGGATTGTCATCTTCTGTTATAGCCACAGAAAATGAATCTCCTACCTCCAGAGAATTTATCTGGGCCAGTTCGCCGGAAACCAGCGCTTTCCCGACATCCGAAGGTGCTATGTGCCGTCCTTCCTGCAGATGAAATAGATCCAGCATAAAATACTCATTCAGCGCGCTGTCCGAATTCCCCAACAAACGGGCCATCTGGGCCTTGCTGTCCGCTTCCATTGAAAACTTTCCCGCCTTAAGCACGAGTTCCGGAACCGTCAAGTAGTAGGTCGCCATCGCATTATAAGCCTTAATGCCATCAATCTGCATCACCTGATCGATCAGAGACTGATCCACCGTCTGAAGGATGTCCATCTTCTGATAGTCGGTCGCAACCTTAAAGTATCCGCCAATCTCTTCCCTGAGTCTGGCTGCGGTTCCCTCTGACGCCTGGCTGATAGCCGTGTCCACAAGAACCAGCGTCATGATCGTCAAAAACAGCACCAGCAGCAACACCATCTTCCCTGTTTTCCGTGTTACATAAAGAAATGCCCTGCGCCAAGCCTTCATATCTTTATTCCCCCTTCAATATGTCCCGCGGCCTTTGCCCGCTGATACGCAGATACGAGATGCTCACAGAAATCATCGTCACCAGAAGCATAACAAAAAATACCAGAACTATCGTCCCCGGCATCAGATCATATTTTAACGCCACTTGCTCCGTAGGGACTTTATTTACCTGTATTTCTGTCAGGTTATCATTTTTCACCTCATAGGGCTGATCGCCAATCGTTGCGTTCACTGATTTTGCCAAACCATTCCCCATCACGCCTGTCACCGGCTTTGCGAGCACTCCTGCCAGCAGAAATGCAGCCACGGCCACCAGGCAGCTTTCTAAGATGAACTGTGCCAATATTGCCTGCTTTTTTATCCCCAGCGACGATAGTATTCCAATCTCCCGCTTTCTGCCCCTTATCCACATGGTCAGAATCAAAGACAGGACGATCAGAAGGCCAATAGCCATGGCTGCTATCAGAATGGTGGACAGCGTTACCATCATATTCAACGGGCCTGCTGCCACCTTATAGTCATGGTCGTATTCCTTGAAGTCATAGTAGCTCCAGTCTACTCCGTCGATAGCCAATATCTTCTCTTTGACGGAATCCAGCATCAGCGGATCCTCCACAAAGACCGTCAGATTATCCAGCGTCTCATAACTTTCTTTGGCAAGCACCTGCCGGTTAATGTGCTTATTGAATTCAGATTGTGCCCAGTACCGCATTTCCCGATCCACAAATATGGCATTCGCCAATATGGCATCCTCCGAAGTCCATTCCGAAAGATCTTGCTGAAAGTTAATCTTAAAAATCCCTATAATTTCTGACCTAAAAGAATTTCCAAAACATTCTCCTGTCACAAAATCAAAATTGCGGGATTCTATCGCATCCCCGATGCCAAGTCCGTTTCTGCGCGCAAGTTCTTCTGATATAACGGCTTTTCCACTATCTTCCGCCTCAATATTGCGTCCCTCCACTAACTCCAGCGCTCCATTAATAAAGAAGGGATGCCACTTTCCCTCGTCCACCAGATAAAAGCCATTGACATGAGAATATACATCAAAGTTGTAAGCGTCCTCCTCTGACTGGCCCTCTGCATCTGTGCCATTCTCCGCCAAGGTGTCCGGACTATTCGAATAGCCTCCCGGATGGACATCCAGCCCGGTATAGAGCGTTTCATGTCCCATTTGCGTATAATAGCCCTGCACTCCATCTATCTGAAGAATTTCTTTAAGTTTTGAGCGCGTAAGCAATGGCACCTTTAAGGTTCGTACCATCTCCCCCTCCTCATTGGGAACCAGCTGATATATAGAATCTCCTGAAATGTCGGTTAACTGGAATACAACGCCCGTGGTTATGGACTTTCTCACGTCTTCCGCGGCTTTTGCCGCACTGGAACGGATCAGCACGCCCACCAGCATAAAAAGTCCCATAAGCAGCATAATCAGAAACAAGAGAAAACTTCTCGCCTTTTTTCTGGAGATATAAAGACATGCTCTTTTAAAAACGCCCATATCATTCCCTCCAATTGTAAAATTAGTCTAATAATCATTGCACGTCTACCTTGCCTCTATTTTAGCATACTATCTGAATATAAGAAATAACTGCCGCAAGATGTTAATCGTCTCAAAATCAATATCCTTTTAATAAAGGGGGAATTAATCAGCAAAAGGGCATTAGTTTGCCCTTTTGCCCCATCACCACGTGCTTTTCTTTCTAATTCATGAATTAAATATTATTCTACCATGCAGCATTTTTAAACGTATTTCTGCGAGAGTTATTCTCACTGGTAAAAACCTTGGTATACTGAGTAGAACTGCTGCCGCAGGCTATGCAGGACATCGTGTTGCACGAGCAGCTTCCTATACAGGAGTCTGTCATGGCTTCAACCGTGGATTTCTTGTCTAAAAAGTTCTTTTTAAGTTTTTTCATATTCTCTGCCTCCTCCTTTTTATTATGAGATTTTATGCACATGGTGTCGGTAACTATTTTTTACATTCCAGCATCTCCATAAAAGCATCGCTTAACTTATCAACTCTGAAAATAGAATAATCATACCCTTTCAAAACTTCTGTGACCGGTATTTCTAATCTCCGCTCTAACTCATCAAATATATACAGAAAGTCAGCAGGATGAATATCCAGCTGTAAATTAAGCAGATTCACATTATCGGAATCCACATTGACCTTCGTTACTACTCTGACAGTATTCTGAATTATACTTATTATCTCTTTTTTTGTATATTGCATATTGGCTCTCTCCTGACTATAGTGCATCTATATTTGACTGTAATTTTTCAATTATACGTTTTACGGAAGCATTTGCAGCATCCTTCTTCCATAAACAATAGATTGAATCATCGACACTGTCCTTTGTTGTATAATGCCGTTCCAGATACCCCTCATCCAGAAAGGAAAAGGTGAGTTCATTTTTAACCTCATCCTCTTCGAACGTATTCCTTCCAATATAGAAAACATCAATAGGAATTGAGAATCTTGTATTGGCGAAATCACAGATCTCTTTAACTGCGCTTCGATTGTTGATATTCATGTAATACATACATAAAGCCGCGCTGTCTATGCTTACCGCATTTCCAATAACCAAAGGATATTCGCTAAAATGATTTGTCTCTTTTACCTCAAATGCCGCTATCCCTTCCGGAATACCAATTAATAATACGTCTGGCTCTTCTAAAGTTATAAGATTATGAATAAAGTGATTATATTGGATAATCTTCTTTTCAAAGGAATAGTCATCTCTATACAAGAAGTCAGGCGTACTATAACTGTTAAATATGCAGCCAAGGTCATTCGAAGATACCCAGGTTGATTTATACCCTTCCTTTTCCAAATATGTGTTTATCAGTAATTGGGCTTCAAATTTGCCGCTGTTTTTTCCTGCCCCCGCTACCGCTATAACCGGAACGTCAATGGGGTACTTCCTATCAAAATACATTACCGGCTGCTCGATATCTAATCTAGGCTTTTTCTGCAATATTTGATATTTACCCTTGTAGCAGTCTAAAGATAATTCTTTTGCAATCTGTGGCATTATCCATACTTCTTTTCCAAGTTCAACAGCCTTGCCAATCACTTCATAATACTTGTCGTTCCTTAGGTCTCTATAATTATCTAATATCAGCAGCACATCGCCTTGCTCCATTATCTCTTCCATCTGTCTGGAATTATGTAAAACAGCATTGATTCTATCTGTCATTATTGAATCCTCTTTAAAAGAGCAGACTCCATATAAACTGACGTCTTTTAATTCTCCCAGCCATTGAAGCAAGGTCTCTATATCCGGATGGTAAGGAAATATTACTATTCTTTTCATAATCGCAATCCCTCCTTGCTATCTGTATATCCAAACTCAGCCAGCACGCATTGCTCGTACAAGTCGAATTCCGTATCATTTCTTCCTTTTTCACATTCAGCCATTTTATTCTTTTTGCTTGGATGATCGGCTCCATGAAATTCAATTTGATTAGAACATATAATGCATTGTCTTAAATTCCAGCATTCTTTACATTCTTCTTCCGTTATCTTCCCTATATTCAATAAATCTTTTACTCTTTTTAAATTAAATCCATCATTCACTGTGCCAATCTGATAATACTCCAGTTGCTCGTTCACCCTTTCACAGGGGAAAAGCGCGCCGTCGCACCTTACAAATAGTCGCAATACCCCCGGCATGCAAGGCCCTCCATGGTGAATTACTGGTGGCAGCTCGAATCTGCCATGTAATGCTTTTCTCATTTTCATCACCTTATCTACCGAACTGGATGTCAGCTTGCTGACATATTCTTTGTCCAATTTTCCTGCCAGGTAGAATAGTGTCTTGACATATTCAAATCTACGTATCTCAAAATAGGATTCTCCATATGGAATATCCTCTTTTAAATTCGTTGGAACCATCGTATTAAACATAATTGCTTTATCCCCGAGGATGTCGCTTGTCTTAAAATAGTCAAGCACGCATCCCAAATCCATGTAGGGGTTCACTGTAGTAAGTATGCTAATATGCCTTTTTTCAAATTCCGGGTACTTCTCCATCATTGTTTTTAAATTCTGGATCACAACATCAAAAGACCCCTCGCCATTTTTGAACTTCCGGCTGGCATTATGTTCTTCTTTCGAGCCATCCAGGCTAATACTCACATCAAAATCATGTTCTACTAAGAACTTCGCCACCTCACCCTTTAACAAGGTCGCATTTGTTGTGATATTGTATTGAATCCGTTTCCCCTCGCATCTTTCATTGGCATATTCCACGCATCTTCTGATAAGTTCGAATTCAAGCAATGGCTCCCCTCCATAAAAGCCAATTACTACATCCGATGTCTCTATGCTATGCTCAAGGAAAAAATCTATCGCCTTTCTCGCCACTTCAAAGTTCATCCTTTTATTGGCATGCGTACGGTTCCCATCATAGATTCCGGAATAAATGCAGTATTCGCATCGCAGGTTGCATTGCTGCGTTACCTGAAGGGTCAGTTGCTGCAACTTCTTTTCCGTGTGATGCTCTACAATATCCGTCTGCGGATGCCATATTTTCTCAACGACATTGGGCTTGAAAAGCCCCTCTTTTTGGTACTTGGCTATCACAGCGCTCTTTTCCGCCGCAAGTTCTGCCTTTTCTACTTTCCGCAGTTCATTGAACTCATCTTCATCAACAGCAATCACTGCATTCATATGCCTGTCATAAACGTAATTTTTTCTGTAGGTTCTAAATGTCCTAAAAATAATAGACTTCTCCATCAATTTCCTCCCACGTATTCTCTGATAAGTTTATCATTCTCCTCTAAACGCTCCCTAATTTTCTTACATTTATATATGTTTTAACACAATTATCCAACTATTCACAAGCCTTAATAGACAACTGCCGCTTTTTATGTATAACTAACGCTTACGATTGAAACTTGCATAAAAATAACGTCCGCATCTGCTTTTCCCTCGCAGATGCGGACGTTTATATCATCTTTTCTAAATTATTCTTTCATTACCTTCCCGTGACTCAGCCTGAACACTTCGTCTGCCTCCTTCGCCACTGCCTCTGAATGAGTAACGACTACCACGCAGCGGTTCAGCCTGTGGGCGTTATCCTTCAGGATCTCCGTAATCTCCGCTGCCGTGTCCTCATCCAGGTTCCCGGTGGGCTCATCAGCCAGGATGATCGGCGCCTGGCTTGCCAGCGCTCTTGCAATTGCCACTCTTTGCTGCTGCCCGCCAGACAGTTTCAGAACATTCCTTTTGGCCTCTTCCTCGCTGATTCCCAGACTGTCAAGCACCGGCATCGGTGCTTCCTTTGCCGTTAGCAGCACATTCTCCTTCGGTGTCATATACTCGATCAAATTATAATTCTGGAATACAAAGGCTACATGATGCTTCCGGTGATAGGCCAGCCCTTTCTTCTGAATATCCTCCCCTTCATAGAGTATCTGCCCGGCCTTTGGTTCATCCAGCCCGCCAATCAGGGATAGAAGCGTCGTCTTGCCGCAGCCGGACGGACCGGATATGGCGTAGAACTTTCCCGGTTCCAGTTCCAGCTGGATCCCATCCAGCACCTTCTTATTCTCATAATAATAGTAACCTACGTCTCTTACCTCTAAAACTGCCATATCCATTCCTCCCTATTGATTAGTTGACAAGATTTCTTTGGGGCTCATCCTCGCTACCGTCAGAAATGATACAAGAACCGCGCACAACTGTATCACACATCCGCATGCTGCCGCGGCCAGAACATCCGCGCCTTTAATCCCCATCGTAACAGAATTTTCCATGTCCATAAGGTCCCCCGCAAACAGCAGGTTTCCTACGCCTCCCATTACCACATTCGCGCACAGCATGGCAGCCGCGAATGCTGCCAGATACAAAAGCATGCTTTCTATAAGAAGCTGTACCAGGATATCCCTTTTCCCAAGGCCCGCCGCAAGATAGATTCCCACCTCATGCTTCCGGTCTTTCATCCACATAAATAGGATCAGACATAGGATAGCCGCGCCTAATATAAGGATGGTTATGATGAATATCCCCGTCATCCGTATGACCTTCTCAAGCGGTTCGGACGACTTCAGATACTTCCCATTATTCTCCTCGATGCGATAAACTTCATCAAGACCCAGACTTTCTTTAAGGTTTTCTACCGTCTCCTTAAAATTGCCGGAATCCCGGATATAGAAATTCACTCCATAGCGATACCAGTCTGTTTCATCTTCCCGCAGAATAGATACGATGCTATGACCCGTCTTTGCATCTATAAAAATATAGTTTTCCGGGATGTCGCATTCAGCCATCGAACTGCTATCCTTCGTCGCATTCTTTATGTGATAGATTCCCTTTACTTTGTATGTAAACGTTTGCCCTAAGGCTTCGTCGTTTCTGCCTTGGTAGCCTTGTGTGACAAGGCTATCAAACTCATCTCCCACACACAGGCTGTTATCTTTAGCAAAATTTTCAGAAATCAGGGCCATTCCTTCATCATCCGCCCGTATGTGCTCTCCTTCCTTCAGTTCTAACTCTCCGAGATAGAACTGCTCATTATACCGGGTATCCGTACTTCCCACAAATCTCGCCACATGGGCCAGATCTTCCTTCCCTTGCGCGCCAAACCGGCCCGGCGTAAGCAGAAGTTCGGGAGTGCACATATAATAGACTTCAATTCCATTATAAGCCATGATATTCGTATCCTTCAACACATCTTTGCAAAAATCATCCGTAAGCATCTCCGCCGCGCCCTCAACATCCAGATCGGGGATGATGGTAAAATATCCGCTTAGCTTCTCCTTTAACTGTGACGTGACTTCATTGGTCCTATTTCTGACCGCGCCTGCCACCAGCACGCTTAAAAGGCATACCCACATAATGGCAAATAGCATCAGACTCTTACCCTTTTTTCTTTTGATGTACAAAAGCGCTCTTTTCCAATTCTGCATAGTCGCACTCCTTTATGGCATGATTCTGAATCTCATATATTCTATCCATCCCGGCAAGGTTCTCTGTCTTATGGGTAATCACAATCAGCGTCTTGTCCGGGAAATCCTTTAATATATTATAATGCAGCAATTCATTGTATTTTTTGTCAATGTTGGCTGTTGCCTCGTCAAGCACAAGAATCGGAGATTTCTTGATGATCGCGCGCAGCAGTGCAATCTTCTGGCGTTCCCCGCCGGATAAGTTTTCGCCATTTTTCTCAAGCCGCGTCTCATATCCCTGTGGCAGTTTTCCGATAAATTCCTGCATATTCATCATCTTGCAAGTCCTGTCCATTTCTTCATCATCTATCTTGCGACCCATGGCAATGTTGGCTTTCACCGTATCCTTAAATAAATAGATATCCTGGCTTACAACTCCAAATAGATCTCTGTATTCCCCCAAGTCATACTCCTCTATCTCTTTCCCATCCAAGTAGATGCTCCCCTTTCCTGGTTTCAAAAAGCGCAGAAGCAGACTGATAAGCGTCGACTTACCGCTCCCGTTATCCCCGATTATGGCAATCTTTTCTCCTTTGCGTATCTTGAGGCTAATATCTTTTAGCACCGGCTGATCTTCATATGCAAAATCCACATTCTCAAATCGTATCTCTTCTTTCAGTTCCTTGATATCCTGTCCAGGCTTAGAAGGCTTTTCTGTCTCCAGTTTAAAAAATTCACGCAGCCTTTTGGCTGATGGCTTCACTTGCGCAAAAAGGAATTTAAGATTGAATACAAGCGCAATTGGCCCGATGACATAATTACTGTAAGATATAAATGCCGTTAGCCCGCCGATGGTAAGGCTGCCGCCACAGATCAGATAACCGCCGATTCCATACAGGGCCGAGGTGACGGTCCATTGCAGGATAGAATCCCCAGACAGATTATACGTTTCCAGCAGATTGCTTCGTTTCCCCAGCTCCAGGACCTTTTTTTGCCTTCGCCTTAATTCCCTGCGCTCTTTTTTATAAAGATTCCATAATTTGACTTCCCGCATCCCGTTAATGGTGTCTCCAAACCATGCGGAAAAATCGGTGGACTCCTGAATCCATTCTGCCACTGCCTCTTCCTTCCTTTTTGAGAAGAAACGGATCAGAAGATATTTAACCGGCACAATTGCAAGCACCAGCACTGCGAGTTTCCAATCAATTACGAACAGCCCGATTATCCCGCTTATAATCTGAAGGACATAACTGATTATACTCATTACGCTGCTGTCTACCAGTGTACCCACACCGCCTATATCCGTTGAAATCCGATTCATGATCTCTACGGAATTATTATGAGAAAAGTACTCCATCTTGGCATAGAGAAGTCTTTGGAATACCTTGGTGTACAAGTTTAATATGACGCTATTCTGCAAATCTGTAAATAGTTTTGCCTGCAAAATATTGAGCGCCTCTTCAAGAACCGCCAACGCGAAAAGCACGCCTGAAAATATGAGAATCACTTGGAAGTCCTTGGCCATCATCCCTTGATCCATAATACGCTTCATCACCAGCGGTCTGTAAAACGACGTTCCAATCAATACTATGTAGCAAAAAAATATAAGAAATATCTGTCTTTTTCGCATATTCATCCCCTGCCCGCTATCCGGCATCTATGTCAAGATTCGATAAATCGTATCCGCTATGTCTTCTACATCCGCCGTTATACATCGTTCCTCATATATCGCCTCAAGGCTGTGTCCTTCCAGTTCTATCTCTATATCAAATGCAGCCTTATACCTGGCTGCATCTATCTCCTCTTTCTTTACAAGCACAAATATTAAATCCGTCTTATAATGGCAGTTCATGAACAACAGTTCATCCTCTAAATCATCCAGTTTCCCTATTTTTCGAAATCGGATATCATAGTCCATCGTCACGCTAGATATGCCTGTCGCCTGGACTTTATAGCATTCGAAAAATTGATCTGCCGCCTTACATGCTCCTTTGACGACCTCACATTCTTTCTCTCCGTATACAAGAATAATAGGAACTTCTGCGCTTCTGTAGAGCAATAACTCATCTTTCCTATACTGCTCCCTTTCATATGGTTTCAATTGCCCTATCACCTGCTCCAAATTCATTCCACAGCCCAACTGTCTACATATGAAAGCTGCTGTCACTGGCGCGGCCAGACTGTTGGACGGCATATAATGCGCCTGTTGCACGAAGTCAAACATGCAGTTCGCATACACTTGCGCGCCAAGCCTATCCCCTTCCTGATATGCCAATTCTCCCGGAAGCAGATACTGTTCCCGATCAGACTGCACACCTACTACAAATGGATAACTGGCTGGAACCGTAACATATCTGTCGTTATCCAGAGCCGATACAATCACTGCCTTTTGCGAAAGCCTCTTTGCGGTATCATATAAGTATTTGGAATCTGATAAAAGAGAAGATACCGCGCTTAAGTTGACTACATCAACTTCCAACTGCGTGCATAACTTAAGCGCCGCCTCCAAATCTCTAATATCTCCGGCTGTCTTTCCCTTTCTTCCACTATCGTCCGGCAGAACTTGTATACTTACCAATTCATAATTTTCTAAACAATGATCAAGCACCAACGCCACCATGGTTCCGTGCGATATTCCGGTCCCCGTCAATGCCTCTCCGCCTCTCCTGCATACATTATACGATTCAAACCGTTGACTATGCAGCTTTCTGGAGTCAATAGCTGTATCTATAATTGCAACTCTATGCATACCACAACTCCTCATTTCTATACCATCACCTCACTTTTATAGCAAGGACAGTATCTCTTTTGGCTTTAGCTTTAATATCTCTCGTGCCGAAAAAATCGTGACCACTGCCAACACTAAGGCTAATATTCCGGATGTACCCAGTATTATAGGAATCGTAACTTGGCAATCAACCGTCTCAGGCGCTTCTACCTCCGATTCCACCTGGAATTGCTTACTGAATTCCTGTATATCTTCTGCCGCTGCTGGCGGCTCTTGGTAATTCTTCTCCAAATTCTCCGCCTCTTTCTTTCCCTGTTCATTCATACCTGACAGCATCCAATTTCCAACCCTATTGCTGACTCCGACAGCAAGCATGCCTGAGAGCGCCACAGATATGGCCAGAATCAGCAGCCCTTCAATCAAGAACTGACTTGCTATGCTTCTTCCTCCATTCCCAATGGCCAAAAGAATCCCTGTCTCTTTACGCCTGGTTCCGACCCACATTCTGAGAATCAAAACTAATAATATAATACAAATCACCAAAACAAATACTATCATGAAGATAGATATCTTGCTCATATTTCGTAGTGGCTTGAGCGATGATTGATATGTTGTATCATCTGGCTTAATTTTAAATGAATCCCAGTTAACGCCCTCAATCTCCTGAACCCTCTCTATAATATCATCCATCTTTCTTGGGTCATATACGAAGAATGAGGCCTTGTCATACAATGGTCCATTATTTATTCCCTGTAGTTGTGCATCCTTCTGGCGCAATTCTTGTATCGTACTGCAAGCGGCAAACATATAATTCTCTGCTATCTCTTCTTCCAGCGTATATTCGCTTATAACCTGGGATACGTTTACATGAAAGATTCCGACAATCTCAAAGTTCTTCTTATATATAATTACGCTCGGATCTCCTAATTCTGTCAAATATTTATTCTGCTCGCCGCAAATAGTATCGCCCAGAGCCAGGTGATTCTTCTTAGCCAATACATCCGATATTAGAATCTTGTCCTTATCCTGTTCTGTTAGATGTCGGCCTTCTACTAATTCATAAGAATTCGTTCGAAAGTAATCACTTAATTCACTCCTGCTATATCCTAATAGCCGGCCTCCCTTTGCGGTTACATCTGGGTTATAAACCTCACCTTCAAATGATTCCGGGTCTGTTTTTTTCAATTCTGCTAGGCTTGTATGGAGTCCAGGAATAAAATCCAGGTCGCCAAAATATAAGGTCGTCTCCACTTCTTTGCATACAGTTTTAATTCCTTGGACAGACATTACTTTTTCTATGACATCGTCATTTAGCCGTGATCCTTTATAATTATAAGCCTCTGCCCCAGTTATCGGATCTGTATAAGATTCCCATAAAGAACTATCCTCGAAATTATTATTTATCTCCATATTGAAATTACTTCCATAGGTTTTCCTCAATTCATCGATTCCATCCTGGCTGCTCTTCCATACCGCAAAGCATATCATAAGCGTGCTGGAAATTATCGTCAAGATAAGTAGAAGCAGTAGGCATCTCCGCTTATTTCGCTTTATATATAAAGTTGCTCTTGCCAAAACGCCCATATTTTCATGCACCTCTCTTTACAATATTAATAATATCAATTTTGCTTTAACACCATCAACTCTCTTACATAAAAAATGGTAATTGCAACAAGTACAATATCTAGTATTTTTTCAGTAACAAGTACGACGAAAATTGCCACCTATAATTCAATGCCTCCTGAAACCATTGTCTTCATTTATCCTAATTTTTTGCCCATTGATTCCATCCTCACCTAAAGTATTAAGTTTCAAAAGAAATTTCTGATTACAATTTTAAATATTATTTAGACAAAATATTTTCTGGTCATATCATACAATAGATAATTCGCCAACTGGTAAGCAGTATAGCAACAATACTCTTCCTTGCAAAATTAGCAGCATCCTGAAGGGTGCTGCTAAAATTCATACAGGTTATGCATGTCTTTTATTGTTTAATATTATAACTTCAGCCTATAACATCACAATTTATAATGATAATTATAAATGGCTATATTTAACGATTAATATAAATTATATTGTCCAGTTCTATGTCGTGGAAAAAGTATGTTAAATTGTGTCTGACTGCTCGGCTTATATTCTGGACTAAGGCAGCCTGTACAAGCACCGGCTGAACATGGACATTCTTTTTGTGCTTTAACAGATTTTAAAGACTTATCATATCGTTTGTTTAATGTTTTCATATAAAACCTCCTTTCATTGCATAGCCCGTATTCTAACAAAATCTTCAATAATGGCCTTTTTAAGGCCTTTAATTGACAAAAATATATAACTTCTTTTCTCAAGCACCTCCGCTACAGGAACCCCCGTGTTTTTTTCCAACAATTTAAATATATACAAAAAATCCACAAGGTTTCTATTACATTCTTTGGCAAATAATATTAAATTCATGCCTTCATCTACCGGTACCTTTCCAAATACTTCCTTTACACTATCTAAAATTAATTTTTCAACATATTCCTCTTCCATAACCTGCTCTCCTATATAAATTCCACATTCCCCTCCAACAAATGTATTAAATCTTTAATCCTATTTTCTGCCTGTACATCATCCGTCAGTTTTATAATATTAGAATGACAGTATTTGCAATACAGATTATTGTAATACTCTTTGTCCAAATACATAAATTGATATTGCTGACTTTCCGTATCATATTCCACTTTCTGCCGTGCCATACAAAGTGCCTCTATTGGAATCCCATATTTATAATCGCAATATTCTTTAAGATATTTATACTGCTCTTGATTTACCTGAAACGGCACATATGTATTTAGTATGCCAATATCAGACTCCAATGCATTTGATATTACAAGTGGTATTTCAGAAAAATGATTCTTTCCCCATTGCCCCAATGGCATAATGCCCCCTGGAGTTTCTGCTATTATCACGTCTGCGTCTCTTTCCTGAATAAGTTCGTATAAATCATGATTCAAAAGATTTATTTTCATCTCAAAAGAAATTGAATCGGCATACAAATATTCGGGCCAAGTATATCCACCAAAAAGCACTACTAGAGGGTTACCACTTAATACCACAGCCTTATACCCCATCCTTTTTGTTACCTTCAATGTCAGTAAAAGTGTTTCAAATTTACTACAATTTTCACCCATACCACAAATCGTTATAACAGGAGTTGAAATGTTCTGCATTCTTCCCACGAAATTTTTTCTGCTTTTTTCAAAAGAATTACGCAAAACATATACATCTTTACTATTATCTAAATTAATCTGGCTATTTAATTTCGGACTAAGCAGTATCCTTTTTTGTAATTTATACGCCTCAAAAAGGAAATCTCTATACTTATTAAAAATAAACATTTCTACATTATCAAAAAGCAAAACAGCATCTGCATGGTTCAAAGTTTCGTTAATATCTGCTGTTACGTTTATTTCAGGATTATTCAATCTCAATTCTTCTAGTAATATATCTTCTCTAAAAGAATTAATCGCTGTAATTTCATAGTCTCTTATCAATTCACTGTACTTCAGCACCGTCAACATATCATGGGTAATCGGGAAAACTGCCATCTTATTCATAAACACTCACCCCATTCCAGGCTCTCGTGTATCCAAATTCACTTAATACTGCTATTTCGTATATATAGTTTGATGCTCTTAACTTTTCCTCTCCACAGATTGATAATTTTGCCTCTTTATTTAGACTTCCTGTTCCAACTTCCATATTTGCTGCACATATTGTACAGTTCGCCAAATTCCAGCATTCCTTGCATTCATCTCGAGTCATCTTTCCAATATTAAGTAGCGATTCCATTTGTTCCATATCAAATCCAGATTTAATATCTCCGATGCAGAAATTGGGATTCGCCTCGCTAACCTTTTCACAAGGATAAAATTTTCCATCAACGGCAACAAATAATCTTGCAACTCCAGGGACACACGGACCGGCATGATGTGTTGTCTCGCTCAATGTATCATGGCTGTCAATACGTTCATAAAAATTTTTATGATACCATATAGATCTACTTGCTAGAGGGCCTACCTTTTCTTGATTCAACATCCCAGCCAATGATAATAACATTTTTATATACTCATAATCGAAAACCAGTTCAAAGTCTCTTTCGTCATATTCTTCTTTTTTCTCCAGTTCCTCTTTCATCCCTGTTGTCGCCACAGTATTATAAATTACATGATTATCCTTTAGCAGTTCGTCGGTTGCAAAATATTTTAAAATATGCTCCAATCTAGCATTAGGCGTAACCACTGGCAGGAAACCAACTTCTTTTCCATATTCCGGATATCGCTCTTTTAGCCTTCGTACGTTTTCCATAATCACATCGAAGGAGCCTTTTCCTGATCGAAACTTTCTGTGTAGATCATGTTCTTTTTTTGAACCATCCAGGCTAATAGACAAAAGCACATGATGCTGTGCTAGGAAATCAACCACTTCATCGCTTAACAACGTTCCATTCGTTGTTATTGCATACATGATTTCTTTTCCCTCAACAATTCCCTCAATATATTCAACACAGTATTTAATCAAATCAAACCTAAGTAAAGGCTCTCCTCCATAAAACCCTAGCGTAATTTGATTCGAGTCTCTACTATGACTGAGAAAAAAATCAATTGCCTTTTTTGCTGTATTAAAATCCATATTTCTATTAGAATGTACTCTATTTTCATACAGTCCAGAATAAGCGCAATATTCACACCGAAGATTACATTGCTGAGTAACCTGTAAAGTCAATTGCTGACATAGATATTTAGCCTGAAACCCCAAAGTTTCTGTATCGGGATGCTCGATAATCTTTACGGGATTGTCAATAAAAATGCCTAATTTTCTATATTTTTCCACAACAGGGGAATCTATATCTCCGGTTTTTTTTACTCTAAGCAGTTCCTGATATTCCTCTTCTTTAACGCGGACAATTGAATTAATATTTCGAACATATATATAATTATTTTGTGGCGTGGAAAAGCAATAATATGACAATTCACTCATTTTTCTCCTCCTCAATAACATATTAATACAAGGCTTTTATAGAGTTAAAACCAAGTTATATATAATTAAGCAGTCTGTCTCTTTCTTATATTCATAACCAGCATCACCGCCTGTATTATTAACGCCGTACCAATCCCTTCTCTGTAATTACACCCGGCATAATACATCACTCCGAATATAACTCCAAGAAGAATCAGAATTCCCCTCGCCTTTTTCCTGTAAAACTGGATCTCATATTGTTCCAAATGATTATTGGGATTCTCGCTGGGCGAAAGGAACCATATAACAAATGCTGCTATTATCAGCATTGTGTTCACGACCGGTTCATATACTATGTAATTCTTAAACATGCCAATTGCAAGCAATACTACCAAAATAGTACATGCATAGCATTTTAAAGAAGATTTACAATGAAATCCTCCCGAGTATTCCCGGATACATTTATATGCGCCTACAAAAATCAGGGTATTGACCAGTTCGCCCGCCAGATATCCCAGCACAAGAATCGTCAGTATGTGACCTGCCTTTATTAATAACAGCTTTAGGCCATAAGTATAAATCTCAATGTCGTCGGCAGGATGGAACTGGTCAATTGCTCTTTCTATTCCTTGTTGGAATTTTCTAATCATGTCTCTTTTTTAATGCTTTGACGCTATCTGGCATCTCAGGCTGGCCATGAATAAAAGGACACGTTGAATTTGCACTTTTTTCAGCCTGTTTATAAAGAGTCTTCAACACCACATTTCCCATTGCTTTTTTCATTTTCTTGTCCATAAAATTTTCTCCTTTTCCTCTAATAGTTTTTTTACTTTTATATATGTTTTACCATAATTGTCCAACTATTTACAGCTCAAAACAGACAACTGCCGCTTTTTTTGTATAACTAACGTTTATATTCTTTTTTTCTATCTTTACTTGCATTACAATCTTATCCACTTTCACTTCTTTATATATATAAAACTGACCTTGATAAGTCATCTCCAACTTATCAAGGTCAATTCTCTTCCACCGCTGGAATCCTTCATCACGAATCCCGACAGTCTCTAATATTTATCTTGGTTATAAAGAATTCTTCTGTATAATCAAAATTCAGGTCTCCATCATACTTCTTTACAATCTCCTCCAGAATCAGCATCCCCAGCCCTTTGTGCCCGGGCTTCGTTGATACAGGCTTTCTGTTTTTTATAACAGGCCTTTGGCCGATTGAATTCATTAGATTAATGACAATAAACTTCTTATACTTATGAATACGCAGGTCGATATCCTTTTTTACCGCAACACTGTCTTCGCATGCCTCAATAGAATTGTCCAGCAGATTGGCAAATAAGGAGGTAAGTTCCATATCGCTCATAAAATCCCAGTCTATATCCTGCATTGAAATATTAAAATTGATATTCAGCCGTTCGCACTGCTGCATCTTTTCCCAGATGATCACATTGATAATCTTATTGCTGCACTGGAACTTCTGTTCAAGGCTTTTGATAGTCTCCGCCAGGTTCTCGATATATGCCTGGTTATTGCTGTAAGACTCATTGGCCAGGCTTTCTACGACTTGCAGATGCTTCTTAAAGTCATGTAAGAGTTTTTGGGCGGCTTCATATCGTTTCTCACTTTCATGATAGAACTTATTGGTGGCAGCCTTCTGCTGACTCAATAATTCGGTCTGCTTTTCCAAATATGTAATTCTGGAAATCATCTTATACAAGTACAGGATGCCAATATCCACAATGACAAATCCGATGCTTATGCCTAAGAATGGGACTGTATGAAACTGAATCTTTACAAAATATGATATGACCGCTGTTTCAAACCCTAGCAAAAAAATCATGTAAATACTTAACGCAAAGGATGACTTGGAAATAGGATTATTTTTTAAAAACTGAATGATCTTCTTATGCGTGCATATAAGCAAAAGGGCGTTCACAATCCCGGAGGTTAAATAGATAACATCATCATACGAAGTCATATACCCGCTTCTTGATATGCAGAAGGAAAATAAAACGCTGATAATCGTATCTACCGCAATAATATAGATAAAAAACAGGATAAAGTTAATGACGGGATTCCTGCCTTTCACATGATAGAGCGTTCCATTGATCATTCCTATGCCAAGTACCGTGCAGATTACATTCACATAAGGGATCTTGAATATGCCGATTCCAAAGCTGATCATGATATATGCAAGATAAGCCAGCCAATACATTCTTCTATTATCGTATTTCCTGGGATACAGCGTCTCCATGAACACGTTAAAAATGTAGGCAGAAATACAGCTCATTCCAAAAAGTCCTATATAATTAATCATAGCCATCACCTAAAATAATTTGAAAGTCGTCTGCAGGAAATCATTGAAACTATTTTTAAATGCAACCGATCTCTTCTGGGCCAGCGGAACGGTGTCCCCATTGTCCATTCGTATATCAGCCCCTTTTATATCCTTGATATGCAGCATATTTACGATAAAGCTTTTATGCGGCATTTCAAAATGATATCGGCATAACTTTTCGTACAGCTGCTTCAGGCTATAAGATGCCGACGTATAACGCCTTCTTTCACATACGATCGATAGTTCTCTTGCACAATATTCAAAGTAATAGATCTCATTGATTCTAAGATTGATGCCGCCCTGGCTTGTCTTAAAAAATATTTCCGGCGATACCTCTGCCTCTTCCAGATACCTGACGGCTTCATTAAGGACAGCATATATCTCTTCTTCCTTTATAGGCTTGCACAGATAGTCAAATGCGTGGACCTTATAAGCATGGCTTTTAAAATTACTGTAGTTGGTCAGATAAATGATCTTGCTTCTTACATCCCATTTCCGCAATGCTTCTGCGGTCTCGATCCCATTTATTTCTGGCATCTCGATATCTAAAAATATGATATCATACGCTTCTTCATCTTCAATCATCTTCCTGCCTGATTCATATAGCGTCAGCTCTGCATTTCTCTTTCTCTCGTCGAAATATGTCTTTATGATATCAGAAACCTGTTCTCTGACCGTAAGCTCATCATCACAAACTGCAATTTTCATCCCTTAAGTCACCCTCCTGTTGTCAAAATAAATCAGCAGGCCTTTGCGTCCCCTCGTCGCCATAATATAGTAGATATTCGTCACATACTTGTCGCATTCCCTCTGGAAGGCTTCCACCAGCGCGGCATTATTACATCTTTGCAGATAATCCTTGATGCGCTCCATAACCTCGTAAGTCTTGCCAGCATAGGATATCGGAATGCCCAGGCAACTCGCTACGTCAATCATCAGTTTATAATGCTTGGACTGCCCGATATTAAGATGCAGCCCCTGCGGCGTCCAGGTGACATCGCCTCCGGCGATGACCGCCACGTAGTCTGCGTCCAGTCCAGGCATCCACCAGGTTCCCACCCAAATATTGGAAGGATCATACTCTTTCCGAAGTACATAACTAAACCAGTCCTTCTCTCCTTTCTCCGTCCACTTCGTGTATAAAATACTTCCATTCCTGCCGCATATATCTTTGGCATCCTCGGACAGAAGGCCAATGACCGCCGTCTCTTCCTGGGGATGACTGGCCATCAATCTCTGTAAGCGGTACTGGAAATCGGTAAAGGATTCCGCGATCTGGAAATCATATCTGTCATCCCGGGTGTCCACCTTATTTCCTTCCACATAATTCCTCGCCTTTTTCTCGAATGTTTCCGAGCCATTATAACGCACGCTGCCTTTCAGCCGGATCTCTACAAAGTCCTCCCTGGCTTCGAATTCTTTCAGTTCCTTAAGAGAATTTTCCGGGGTGATAGTCTGCTGCTCGTCATAGCATAATACCAGCTGGCAGCCCTTTTTTAACAGGCCGCTAAGCAAGCCTTCTTTATTATGCTGTGCCTCATCAATGAGGAGCACGTCTCCTTCTCCCAGGCTCCTATCCTTTGACAGGCTATAGGAAAACTGGAATATCTGGGAAGCATTCTGGTTCATATTCCGATACAGATGCGTATTCTGGGCGCCAAGAGAAATTCTTGCCGTCTTCCCCCAGGCCTGCCGGTGAGACTCGATCTCTACAAACAAGGTTAAAAGAATCGCCGTTTTCCCCGAGCCTGCTGCTCCTGAAATACGAATCACTTTATTTCCGTCTTTTATTACCTCGATAATCTTTTTAATCTTCTTGTCCTGCTCTTCTGTCAGATGATATGCAGGCTGACAGTTCACCGACCGTTTCACAGCGTTGATAATGCTATGAGAAGGCTGATAGGCTGCATCCATCAATTCTCTGATCATATCCTTGTCACCGCCGACCATATGATTCAGGGTATTTCCCTGAACCTCGCTTAGAATCTGATCAAGATTACATTGGCATGGTATCCTTGCGTCCGCTTTATTGGGATTTTTTCCAACAAGTTCCCGAATCCCATTTTCCGTAGCATTTGGCAGGTAGACATAGGCCTTGCTTAAGTACTTCCCTCCCACATCCAGGTATCCTTTAAAGGAACATTCATGCCTGGATACCTGCACTTGCGGATGGAGTTCTCTGCCTTCTTCCCCGCGGTATTCGCTGAACCTGTGATTCCCGATATAGTCATCGCCCCACTGCTTGACCTCGATCAATTGCGCCAGTTTCTTTCCTCCCTGATTATAGCCGCATATCATGAGATCAATTGCCATATCAGATGTAGGAAGCTCGTATTCCAGCACGATGACGCAGCTGCCGGGCAGGTACCGAAGCCTGTCGCAATTTCTCAGTCTCTGTACAAGATCCCGCCATGCGCGGATCTGGCTGTCGCTGCTGCCAGGATATTGCCATGCCAGCCCCTCCACGATCTGTTCATCCAAAATTCCGCCATACAGGAACTCCTGTACCGTCATAAAATACCCTCTCATTCTCTTTTGTACCCTCCTTACTCTATCTTTATTTTACCATATCCTTCCTTTCCATAGTAAAAAAACCGCAAAAGACCTGCCATTTAGGTTTAGGAAATAAAAATCAGTTGAGAGAACGAATGGCAATGTATTATAATAATAAATGCAGTTATCGTGAATTCATCGAAAGGAAAAAACAATGTCCGGACACTTTTATTTATCAAATCTAAAAAAATACTGGGTATTTCCTCTGATTGCCGGAATTATATTTATATGCTGCTCTCTTTTGGCAGTAAATGTAAAAGTAATTAATCTGATAAAGACGGATAAGATCCGGGAATCTGAAAAGACTATTGGCACCGTCAGTCGAAGCATTGACCATTATCTGCTCGTCCTGCAGCAATCTGCTTCGGAACTTATGCTGAACAATCAGAACATGGTGCTGCGGTCCACAGATGATAAACGTGATTTTACATCTTCCGCTACGTATAGATATTCTGAGATGATTCATAATATTAAGGTCGCCAACTCTCTCGTTGACGATATCTACCTGTACTACCCCAAACTAGATTATGTAGTAGGCACGGAAGGCAGCTATCGGTCGAAAAATTATTTTCTCATCAGCAATCAATTATCCAAAAGCGGATATGAGGATTGGATGCAAGATGTACTGGATACCGAACAGTCCAGTTTCTTTTTAAACAATCAGGATGGGGAGAAGAAACTATATTTTCGCCAGCATATGCCTGGAAGCAATGACGAGGAATTCTCGGCAGTCCTCATTATGTGCGTAGACAGCACGGAATTCACACGCTTGCTTGACATGGCGCTTCTGCATGACGGCAGTACCTCCATTGCCGTGGTTGATGAGAATAATGAATTGTATCAGACAGGCGGCAAAAAACTGAAAGCGATCCCCAAGGACTTTTCTGCGAAGAAGATTGAGAATGCGGATTACATCGGGTGGCGCATGCCTTCTGAATACAGTTCTTTATCCTATGTGGTTGTCAGCAATAAGGAAATTCTGTTTTCGCCTATCATATTTATCCAGCGCCTGCTAATAATAGGCGTCGTGCTCTGCACAGTGGCGGGATTGCTCGTCTCCTTATTCCTCGGCTACCGTCAGCACGCATCCATTCAGCAGACCATCAGCAGCCTGAACGAGAAGGTGTTATGGTCGTTAAAGGAAAATACGCTGTCCGACATCCTGAACCAGCGGCTGACAGATCTGGAAGTAATCAGGAATCTTTTCCAGACCAGTGGTATTACTCTGGATTATATGTATTACTGCTTCGTGCTGGCAGACGTATCCTTTGAAAAGGATAAAAAGAAGATCCGGGAATGGATGAAAGAGACCGGCAGAATCTTGGAAGCCGAAGAGGATTCCGTAGACGTCATGCCTGTACTGTCCGGCAATACGGCGGTGTTTCTTCTAAACTATGAGCCCTCCGAGACAGAGATCACCTTACGGCTGGCGCAGATATTTGAAAGCCAGTCTAAAAGACAGGAAAAGATACAGGCAAGCAACGTATTCATGTCTCCGGAGCAGCTGGTTCCCACCTTCGAGCAGACACTATCCCTGCTTCAGAGCCAGTCAGACCCGTCAGAAGTCAGGGATCTGTCCACGGAAAAAGAAGGCAGGCTCTTGCTGGAACGCTGGGAGAAGGCGTTGCTTTTCCAGGATTATACCAATGCAAGAACCATCGTGCGGGAACTTTTCCATACTTATGTCCTGACTCCGTCTGACTCCTATGTAAGGCTCAGCCGACAATACGTGGTCGTCCATCAGGTATTGCAGTGCCTGGAGGCTGAGGATGCCCGCTACCATACGAATTTCCTGCCCGCCTATCTGGAACAGTTCAAGCGCTGCACCGACACGAAGAAAATCCCGGAGATTCTATCCGATATCCTGAATCAGCTGGAGCAGGTAAATAATCAGTATTCCTTGAATCACAAGGACAAGCTGTCCTATAGGATCAAGAAGATCATAGAAGACAATTACAACAAGAATTACCTGGGCCTGTGCTATATCTCAGAACAGGTAAATGTCAGCACCTCTTACGTATCGAAGGTGTTTAAAGAAGAATATGGCATGGGGGTCGTGGAATACATGAACCGCCTCCGCATAGACGAGGCGAAGGAAATCATGAAAAGGGATGGCCTTACCGTGAAGGAAATCGCCGAAAAGGTTGGCTTCACAAGCGACATACATTTCATCCGGATCTTCAAGAAATATGAAAACACGACTCCAGGAGTTTATCAAAGGCAAAACAAATAACCAAATATGTTAACTTGGCAGATAATTATATTATTGTTAATTCACAAAAAACGTTAATTTTGAGCAAGTCTTTCCATCATATTATCTAAAATTTGCACAGAGGTTCTTTCAATAGAGTACCCTGTGCAATTTTTGTATATTTAAAAAGATTCCTTGTTTTTTTATAATAAATACAAGTTCAGACTTCGAAATTTCTGAATATTGCAAAAGGGCAGAATAATAGACGCGTCAAACACCGCCCCTTAAAAAGAAACGTAAAAAAGGAAAAGAAAGGTGAGTAAAGTTATGAAAAGAACACTTAAAAAAGCAGTATCCGCGCTCCTGTGCGTAACCATGGTCTCAGCGCTTGCCGTCGGTTGCGGCAGCAGCGGCAAGAAGTCCTCCGGCGGGGATGATAAAGAATCCCTGGAAGTATGGATGCCGCCTTTGAGCGAAAACCAGGATGATAAAGAAATATGGAATAAGATCTTAGAGCCTTTTGAGAAAGAGCACAATGTCAAGGTAAACGTAGAGATCATACCATGGGGCAATTATGAAGAGAAATATCTGACAGGCGTTACTTCCGGCGAAGGCCCGGACGTTGGATATATGTATATGGAAATGCTGGGCGACTTCATCGACATGGGTGCCGTAGAGAGCCTGGACGACTATCTGACAGATGAGGAAAAGGATAATTATCTCTATCTGGACAACGGAAAGATCGACGGAAAGCAGTATTGCCTGCCTATGATCGTCGGTAATGCCATCGTCATGTGCTATAACAAGGACATCCTGGCAGCAAACGGAATTACGGAAGTTCCTGACAATTGTTCCTGGGACCAGTTCATCGACATCTGCAAGCAGGTCAAAGTAGGCGCAGATGGCAGCAGCGAGGTATATCCTCTTGTACAGCGCTGGGGCAATCCGTCCATGAGCACGCTGAATGCTTCCTTCTATCCTTATCTGTGGCAAAGCGGCGGATCTATCTTTAATGAAGAAGGAACCGCGCTCGCTATTGACAGCGAGGCTGGAAAGAAAGCCGTACAGTTCCTTTATGACTTGCGTTTTACCCATAACATTCTTCCAGACGTGGTTACCAGCCTTACCAATGACGACTGCATCAGCTACTTCTGCGAAGGCAAGACCGCCTTTGTAGAAATGGAAAGTTCCAGCACGGTACAGTTTGATGAGGCCAACGTTAACTGGGGATTTATCACCAGCCTTACCAATCAGGAAAAAGGTACCTTCGTGGCATCAGATTCCCTGGTTCTTATGTCAAACGCTAAAAATAAAGATCTGGCATACAGCCTTATCCAGTACATGCTGGACGGCGAATCCATGACAGAATACCACCAGTCCGCACGATTTGCACCAGTTGCAAAAGATGAGGAATATCATGACAACCCGGCATTTAAATCTGTATATGAAGAGGACGGGGAGCAGCTTCACACCTTGTCTCCAGCCAAAGGCGCTTCTAAGATCGGAGATACGCTGTATAAGAACCTTCAGCTGATGATCATGGGCGAGATGAAGCCGGAAGAAGTCATCAGCGAATCCGTTTCCTATGCAGATACCATTCTGAATGAATAACAAGCGAAGGAGTATATAGATGAAACGTTCAAAATTGAAATGGAGTTCAGCCAGCGGCTATCTGTTCATACTGCCAAGCCTTCTGCTCCTCATCCTGTTTCATGTGATTCCGATCTTCATGACCGCCGGATATAGTTTTACCCAATATAATGTTTTGCAGGCTCCTGAATTCATCGGTCTTGAAAATTACAGTAATATACTAAAAGACCCGTATATTACGTCATCGCTCTTTAATACAGCTATTTATACGGTGATCGTCGTACCAATCCAGACTATACTTTCCATGTTGATCGCCTATCTGCTGGCCCGGAAGTTCCAGACCCGTTTCGGCGGCTTTGTACGAAGCGCTTTATTCGTACCGGTCATTACCTCTATGGTTCTGACCGCCGCCGTATGGCGGCTGCTCCTTTCGGGGAATCCGGAAGGGGTAATGAATTCCATCATCGGATTATTCGGAATCGCGCCTATCAACTGGCTTGGGAGCCGATGGCCTGCCTTGATCGCCGTGTGCCTGATTGCCATCTGGAAGAACGTAGGATATTTTATGGTCATCTTTTACGCCGGCATGATGGATATTCCCACCTCGCTTTATGAGGCGGCAACCGTAGACGGGGCGGGGGAAATCCGACAGTTCTTCTCTGTCACCCTGCCGCTTCTTAAGCCGATCACTTACCTTGTGGTAACCTTGGGCACCATATGGTCCTTCCAGGTATTTGATCTTGTCTATACGCTGACAGGAGGAGGGCCTGGACGGGCGACCATGACGCTGGTCCTGACAATCTATAATTCTGCGTTTAAGGATTACAAGATGGGATATGCAAGCGCGGTATCGATGCTGCTGCTGGTAATCGCACTATTTATTTCCTTCCTGCAGAAGGTTGTATTCCGGGAAAAAGACGGGACGAAGAGGAGGAAGAGATAATGCATATTTTTAAAGGAAAGATAAACAAATGGGTGATCGGCCTTATCCTGCTTATGCTGGTGGCAATCAGCCTGTACCCGTTTATATTCATGATATTGACATCATTTACGCAGAAAAGGATCATGTCGGCTTCCTTTGATTTCTCATCCATGGATTTGAGGAATTTTAAGAACCTGCTGTCCAACTTCCCTGTTCTGACGTATGTAAAAAACAGCTTAATCGTAGTATTTTGCGCCTGCTTCTTTAATGTAGTCACCGCTACAATGGCAGGATACGCATTTGCCAAGAAGAAATTCCCCATGAAAGAGGGTATCTTCTGGCTATATCTGGCAACTTTGATGCTGCCGGGACAGGTCATCCTGATTCCGGTATTTACAATTATGAAGCAGATGAACCTGCTTAATACATATCCGGCCCTGTTCCTGGTCATCCTGGATGCCTTCGGAGTCTTCCTGATGCGCCAGTTTATGGAAGGTATACCGGACGAATTGATTGAATCGGCCAAGATTGACGGCTGCGGAGAACTGCGGATCTTTCTTCAAATAATCGTACCGCTCTCCAAGCCGGTCATCGTTTCCCTGGTAGTGTTCACCTTCATTACCTCCTGGAATGATTTTATCTGGCCGCTGGTAATGGTCACCAAGGACGAAATGAAGACATTGACGCTGGGATTATCCATGCTGCAGAATAATTATGTGAGCAACTACGGACTCGTAATGGCCGGGGCCACAGTAGCATTTATATTCCCATTCATCTTATATTGCATTTTACAGAGAAAATTTGTTGAGGGCATTGCCCTTAGCGGAATAAAAGGTTAACAGGAGGAACATAGATTATGGATTATGACGTAAGAATTATCAGCACCCTGGAAAAGGTCCTTCCCAAAAGCGGGATGCTGGATGCAAGGCCAATCCGAAAGCTTACAGGCTTCCGGAAGCAGAGAGTATCTTTCCAGATTGCCTATTGCTATCATGGGGATTATTATTTGAACCAGACGAAGGCACAGGCCTTCCGCAATCCTTACGCTACCGTGCGTGTAGAAGGGGATTTCAAAGAGAAAGTCAATATCAGAAAGGTAGAAAACGTACCGGTCCTGTTCCCGCATGAGAAACAGGTGAAAAAATATGATTCCGAATATCTGGGGGATGAGCCGGGACTCTATCCGGACATCCTGGCTCCCTTTGAAGGCGGCGTCCAGATGATTCTCGAGCAATGGCGCGCGCTGTGGGTGGACTGCGAGATTCCGGAAGATGCCGAAGGCGGCGATCATGACATAACCATCGTATTTGCCGGAACCGACGGCACCGAATATGTCCGCACGAGATTGACGCTCCACGTGGTTCCTGCCGTGCTGCCCAAACAAAAGGTTCTCCATACAGAATGGTTCTATCCGGACTGCCTGGCTGACTATTATGGCTGCGACGTATTTTCAGAGGAGCATTGGAAGATTATCGGAAACTTTATGCGAACCGCTGCGTCGCGGGGAGTCAATATGATCTTTACGCCGCTCTTTACGCCGGCTCTGGACACTTTAATCGGAGGTGAGCGCACCACCGTGCAGCTCGTCAAAGTATATAAGAGAAGCGATGGATATTCCTTTGACTATTCTCTCTTCCACCGCTGGATTGAATTATGCAAAGAGGTCGGTTTTGAATACTTTGAGATGTCCCATCTATTCGCCCAGTGGGGAGCAAAATTCCCTCCAAAGGTTGTGGCAGAGGTAGATGGCAGCACAGAAAAAATATTCGGATGGAACACTCCGGTAAGTGACGGAGGCTATGAAGAATTCTTAAAAGCATTCCTTCCTACGCTTATAGAAGAACTGAAAAAAGAAGGCATCCTTGAATGCACTTACTTCCACATATCCGATGAGCCTACCATAGACAACGCGGATACCTATCAGAAAGCGCTTCACATGGTGCGCCCGTATATCGGCGACGTGCCGGTAATCGACGCATTAAGCCATGTGCAGCTGTACGAAGAAGGAATTGTGAAGAAGCCGATTCCTTCCAGCGAATATATCCATGACTTCCTGGATCAGGGACTTGAAAACGCCTGGGTATACTATTGCTGCGGACAGGGCTACCGGGTAAGCAATCGATTCATTGCTATGCCTGCATGGAGAACCAGGATTCTGGGCGTGCAGTTATATAAATATAACATGGAAGGCTTCTTACATTGGGGCTTCAACTTCTATAACAGCCAGTACTCCCTGCACAGGATCGATCCGTTCCGCGTGAATGATTCCGAAGACGCATTCCCGGCCGGCGACCCATTCATCGTGTATCCGGGCAAGGATGGCGAACCTATAGAATCCATGCGGCTTCCCGTAATGGCAGATGCAATGCTGGATACCCAGCTGCTGGAATATCTGGAATCCCTCACCAGCCGGGAACATGTGCTGGAACTGCTGGAAGGGGCAGACAATGTGGATATCCGCTTTGACCAGTATCCCCTCGGACCGGATTATCTTCTGGATCTCTGGGAAAAAGCAGCGCTGGAAATCGAAAAATGCCTTGTCAGTTTAAAATAACAGCCTATCAAATCATACATTAAATCATACATATTAAAACTCCGGCCATTTAGTTTTGGCCGGAGTTTTAATATTCTACTTATTCTCGCCTAATGCTTCGATTAGCCTTTTCTTTAGTTCTTCGATTTGTGCGTCTTTTTAATTACTTTATTCTTCTCCTCAAGTTCCTTTTCCTGCTCTTCAATCATATACTTCACCGTGTTCCTGTCAATCTCCAGCAATTCCTTCGAGAACATATTCATCACTCCTTCGATATTCGAACAAATCTGATAAATCTCCTCATACATAGCCCTAAACTGCGGATACTCCTCTATCAGTTCCATGATCCGCTCCGGCTCATCAAAACTTAAGAAAGCCAGCCATGCATCCAGTTCATCTTTGATATCTTCATTTTGCTTGTTTCCTTTATATTTCTCGCCATAAGCACTGCTCCTTCCATTCTACCATCCGCCTAGCAGGGAGCATACCATTAACGTGCCTCCATATAAGGTTCCAGCACCTTGTGTATAAAGAACGAGTTTGCATATGTAAGAACCGATACTCCTATCACGCTCCAGATAGCAGCCCCTGCCAAAATCGACGTCTGATTGAGGAAAGTAAGGATCAGGCACATCCCCGTCAAAAGCAGAACGGGTAATGCATAAGGCAGTCTGGAGACTGGAATCAGTATCGCGTTCTTTATCATATTGCCCGTACTGTTCCTGAATACGGCAATTAATGGAAAGACGAAGAGCACTTCTACAAAGCAGAAGAAGCCGGTTATGCAGAATAGAACGATGGCCGCTGACGCCACGATTCCTGACGTCCTGCTTACTATAGCCATATCTGCTCCGATCAGGGACCCCAGGAGTGCCAATATCATCCATACTATCGTACCCTGTCTGAAATTCTCGCAAAATGCCTTGAAGTAATCCTTTATAATATATCCGTCTTGATTCTTCGTAATCTTAAGCATAACCGAATACAGAGCCGCCGTTGATGCGCCCATCGTTACAATCGGTATGGAACAGACTACCCATAAGATATTCAATAGAATAAAATCAAAGATTCGCGTAAGCACTCGTATGATCATATTGTCCATTGGCATTTTTTCTCCCAGCATATCCTGTCTCATTAGCATTTGTCATTCAATCGGAACTAGTATTCTACCTTCCACATATAGCGCCGTGTCATGTAGTCAATCTTCGTAGCATCCGAAAGTTCCTTCATATATGTATTGTTCAGTATCGGCGAGAACAGCATATGGTTAAAATATTCTGATACGGAATCCTTAAATCTGTTAATTCCAAGTTCCTTTGCATCCAGGATATATACCTTGTCTCCGCCGTATTCCTTTAAGAACTTCGCCGCCCTCTCATCCGCCTTCCTTGTCCTTCCTTCCGATACAAGCAGGAAGAAGGATTCGTTCTTGTCCAGCACTTCGAACGGACCGTGGAAGAATTCGCAGCAATTGATGGTAGGCGACTGAATCTGAAGCATTTCCATAATATTACAGATGGAAAAGATATATCCCGCCGCATACGCCGGGCCGCTTGCCATGACAGAGATTACATGCTCGTCTTTATTCTGCATTGCCCACTTCTTAGCCAGAGGCATGCAGTATTCCTTTGCGTCATTATATACCTTGTCAAGTATATCATATGCGGCCATGGCATCCGCATAGTGTTCATAGCCTTCCGCCACATCTACGATATCCATGGCTATCCGCATTCCCAGCGCAGCATTCGTCTTGCTCTGGTCGGATTCGTCAAACATGATGCTGTCATATTTGATGTTGTATTCGCAGGTTTCCGTAAGCAGAGATTCCTGCACGTACAGGCCGATGGTGACGGCCCCCAAATCTTTTGCAACCTGTGCTGCCACGCAGGTCTCCGGCGTCCCTCGCATGGAAGTTATGACTGCAATGGTATTCTCCCCTACGAATTTGGGCGGAGCGTATACGAATTCGTTGCTTGTAAACATCTGGGAGCGTATGGACTTGGCTTCTCTGTCCATAAAATACTGCGCCGGATAGTTTCCTCCGTTGGAGCCGCCTGCCGCTACCCATACAACATTCTGAATTCCGCCTTTTCCTTCCTTCTCTTTTGCAATCTTCTCAATAATATTTCTGATTTCCATAATCTATATCTCCTTGCCTAATATAATTTCTTTTAACCTTAGAAACGATGTCTCCATCGCATAGTGAGGATCCCGCATGTATTTGTCATTCAGGATCTCCAGGCTCAATGACCCCTGGTAATGAACGGCATCCAGTTTTCCCAGCATGCCCGCGATATCAAGATGTCCCTCCCCCAGGATGAGGTGCCCATTCGGAACACCGTCCGCCACATGTACATGGCATAGGCTACCTTCCAGATCGTTAATTGCCTGTTCCATGGTTTCCCCAGAATATCCCAGGGTTGCCGTATCTATCATTCCCTTTACCGCAGATGAACCCACTTCCCGGATCATACGTACCACGTCTTTGGAATTATGGGTGGTGGTATATTCCCTTGGGGAGGTTTCTAATACCAGCTTCACGCCATAGCTTTCCGCCATATCTCCCAGGATTCCCAGGGATTCCACGGATCTTTTCCATGCCGCTGATTCCTCTTCATCCAGGGTACCATATCCGGCCAGCGTTACTACGTATTCGGTTCCCATCTCTGCCCCAAACTGGATAGACTTTTTAAATACATCCATGCTTCTTTTTCTTGCAGCCGGGTCAAGAGCGGCTATATTGACAGGATAGAGGCATTGCTCCGGGGTAAAGCAGACAATATTCAGTTTATGTTCTATCAGTTTCCTGGTGATCCGCTTCACATCCCAGTAATCCACGTCATCCAGGTGAAAATGCGGATAGCAGGCATAGAACTCGATCGTCCCTGCTCCCATCCTTTGCAGAGAGTCCAGTGCATAATCCAGCGAGTATCTTCCGTAGGGATAATTGGAAGTCAATATCTGCGATTCTTTCAAATTCTTCACTGCATCCACCTATCCTTTCACGCTTCCTGCCGTAAGCCCCCGCACGAACTGCTTCTGCAAAAGCAGGAACGCAATCACCAGCGGAAGCGAGGCAATTACCATGCTCGCGACAACCAGCGTCCAGTTGGTCGTAGTCATCCCCTGAAAGTTCATCAAGCCTACCGGTACCGTCTTCTTGTCTGTGCTTTGCAGCATAATGTTGGCAAACATCAATTCATTCCATACGGCACGGAAGCTAACGATCGCACAGGATGCAATGATCGGCTTGCTAAGCGGCACAATGATCTTGCGGAATATCTGCCAGGTACTGGCCCCATCGATATATGCCGACTCGTCCAGGCTATAACTGATGCTTTTATAGAAAGTCATGATCAGAAATGTCGCAAATGGGATTCGAAAAGCCGCGTCAATGAGTATCAGGCTTATCCTGGTATCATAAAGCCCTGCTATCCTGACCATTTTAAACAGGGAGATGACCGAAGACTGGGGCGCCAGCATCAGGCCTCCGAGTATCAGGTATATCCACAGTTTCTTTGACTTGAATTGGAGCCGTGCCAGCGGATACGCCGCCAGGCAGCTGACGAATGTGGACAGTGCCGTAGCTGCTACCGTAATGATCACGCTGTTTGACAGATAGACGCCGATACCCTTGCTCCATGCGTCCGTATAATTCTCCCAGTGCCACTGCTCGGGCAGTGAAAATGGCGACAGGAACAGTTCCTGGTTCGTCTTGAATCCTGTGATGATCATCCATACAAGAGGAAGGATGATGATGATCGCAAATGCTATGAAAAGAATATATGCTATTACGCGTAATACCGTTTTTCTCATACATGCCCCTCCTACTGCTGGTCATCCAGGCGATAGCCCTTCATCTGCGCCAGCCCGATGATAAACGTTACAATAAATATGAAGAAAGCCAGGGCAGATGCATAGCCCATCTGGTCATTCTTAAACCCTACTTTGTACAGATATGTAGCCAAAGTCTCCGTCGCATTTCCCGGCCCACCGTTCGTAGTTACAAATACTTCGTCATACTCCCTGATAGAGCCTGTCACCGTAATAATCGTATTGATCAGTATCGTGTCCTTGATCTCCGGCAGCGTAATAAAGAAAAATTTCTTGATCGCGTTTGCGCCGTCTATGTCCGCTGCCTCGTACAGATCCTCCGGTATGTTCTGTATCGCCACTATGAAGAGGATCACCGTATATCCAATGTATTGCCATTGGGACATGGCGGCGATCGCATAAGTAGCGCTTCCCGCATTTCCCAGAAGGTCAATATTGGATGCGTCAATTCCGATCAATTCCAGCAGCGGGTTGATCACTCCTATAGATGGGCTGTAAATCATCTTGAATGTAATTCCCACAACCGTCACCATCAAAAGCGATGGGATGAAGTATACAGACCGAAAAAAGTTCTGCGCCTTTCTCATAAACTTTGCTTCTAAAACGCTGGCGATGACCAATGAGATCCCGATCTGGCATATCACCGACATTACGGTAAAGATCAGGTTGTTCTTCAAAGCCACATAAAACACCTTATCTTCAAACATTTTAAGATAATTAGCGATTCCGACAAATTCATGCTTGGAACTCATAGCCCCCCAACTGAAGAAACTTTCGAACAGATTGATGAATATTGGAAGGTACAATATTACGATTACCATGAGGAGTGCCGGCAGTAGATACAGCCCTATCGTCTTCTGATTTTTCTTTCTCACGATTTCTGCCTCCTTTGATCTTTTGCAGGCAGCCGGCTAAAGCCGGATTTATCCTGCCTTGCCCGGTGCCTGCTTGCCTGAATTCTACTTATTCGATTCGGCGACTTCTTTTGCTGCTTTTTGTACATCCGCCACGATATCTTCCGCAGATTTGCCGTCTAAGCCTTCCTGCAGGCTTGCCATATAGGTATTCGCCACATTGCCGTCCACGCACTGATCCAGCCATTCTGCAATTGCCGTATAGTCCTCCGCCGTCTCATATGCGGCTGCGATCACCGGGTCGGAATTCTCTTTTGTAATACCGCCGATCAACGCGTTGGGAAGCCCTGTTTCTTCTGTCTGCTTAAGCGCCTGTTCTTTGGATGTCATGAATTTCAAGAACTCTACGGCCTCGTCCGGGTGCTTGCAGTCCGCGGAAATCGCATAGTTCTCAGAGCCGCCTGTTACGCATGTTGTCGCCTCGTCGCCCGTGGCGTCTCCCGGAACCGGAATCTTGAAATATCCATATCCATCTTCGCCCATAGCCTCTGTATAAAAGGAGAACTGGCTGGTAGCATCAAGAATCATGCCCTGCTGTCCTGCGCAGAATTCTTCCCGCACCTGGTAATAATCCTTAGAGTTTACATTTTTTCCAAAGTATCCGCTGTCATTGAGGTCAAGGAATGTCTGGACAGAATTGACATATCCCGGATCCGTGAATTCGCCTGAAGCCGGATTATAATCTGCGGTGCGCGTATCAGCATTTACGTAACTTGCGTTAAACTGTCCCACATACCACATGGTGTACCAGTTCTGGGAGTTTCCGAATGCGATCGGCGTAATATCATTTCCTTTTAATGTATCGCAGACGCTGATGAATTCATCCCAAGTGGTGGGCACTTCCAGGTTGTTGTCTTTAAATACCTGCTTGTTATACAGCATGTAGAGTACAGAACTTCTATATGGGACAGCATAATTCTTATCTTCATATACGCTGCTGCTTAAGAATGAAGGCAGGAAACTGTCTCTCCATTCCTGATCCTTCTCCATATAAGGCGTCAGGTCTAAGATTCTTCCGGCACGCGAAAAACGGTTCAGGCATTCTCCGCCCCAGGCAAAAAAGATATCCGGCAAGTCGCCGCCTGCTGCCAGCACGCTTAACTTCTCCTTGATCGCCTGGTCACTGATATTCTCGTATTCAATGTCTATATCCGTATGAGCCTTTTCAAAATCTGCAATCGCCTGTTCAAAATAGCCCTTGTACTCATCTTCCGGATGCTTGTCCAGGAACGTCAGCTTAATCTTATCGCCATCCGATCCACTTTCCTTTTTCCCACAGCCCACAAAGAGGGATGCTGTCATTACCAGCGCCAGCGCTGCTGCTAAAATTCTTCTTTTCATAACACTTTTTCCTTCCTTTCTCTGATTGCTCCTTACAGATTGATTATGTCAGACAGCCTGTCCGGGTCGACGTCATACCCCACTCCTAAAGCGCCGTCTTTTACTATCACTGTGGCCGCAAATTCTGCCGCCTTTTTCAGTGAAGCAGTTATCTTATTCTCAGTAGTCAAAGACTCGTCAGCCTCTACTGATAAATAATTCGTCAGAAACGAACTGATATAGGAGTCTCCGGCTCCCATGGTATCAGTTGCCTTCACCTTGCACACATCCTGCGTGTAAAACTCCCTGCCATCATACGCTATCGCTGGATTGGCGCCTCTGGTTCCGATGGCGATCCGGCATCCAAGTCCTACGCACTTTTCCAGGATTTCTTTTGTCTTCTCTTCGCCGATATGGCTGCAAGAGAAGAATCCATATTTGATATAGGGAGAAATTTCTTGTATATCCGCTTTTGTAAAGTTGTCATAAAAATCATAGCAGATGGTAACTCCGCCTTTTGCAAGCCTTTCGATCATCTCTTTGCTTACCCTGGCTCCCCAGCTGATGCAGGCCACATCAAATGTCCTGATATATTCGATCTCCGCGTCGGTAAACTGAAATGGATACAGGTCTGTAACCCCCTTTTTATTCCAGTCCAGGAATACGCGCTCGCCGTCTTGCAGGTTGACCAGCGCATAACCGCTTGATCCTGTCTCATGATGGGACCGGCTGGTATCAATCCCTGCGTCCGTCAGCGTCTTCTCTAAGATGCCCCCTACCGTGTCATCGGCAAATATCCCCATAAACCCTGCATCCGCTCCTTCTAGTTTCGCGTCGTAAGCGATATTAAATTCATTTCCGCCTGGATACATCCTTTTCTGGTGACAGTAGATATCCATGGTCGCTATCCCGATTCCTATAATTCTTGGTCTTTTTTTCATACTCTTTTCTCCGTTTAATAATATGTATTAATACGTCTTGAATATATATTAATTTTATACTCCATTTTTGTCAATACAATTCATACAAGAAAACTATTTTTATGCAATTCTTATAATTTTTCCCCTTATTTTTTGGTCAAAAAAAAGGCTTTCTATTTAGAAGCCTTTTAAATTCGTCTTGACTCGTATCTTTTATTATACATACCATTTTAAAAATCGATCATTGTCCCCTCGTACAATATCTTTTACCGTATGAATGGGCACTCCATTAATATCGTAAACGCACATCTCCGATTCAATAACAGGCGTACCTGTATTAATACTCAGATAATCCGCAATTTCTGGGGAAGCATAACTAATTTTTACGCTCCTTCTGCCTTTATTGGATGGTATCATCCTATACTTACTCATCAAAATATCATAAAGAGAGCCTGTCAAATCTTCCTTTTCCAATCCCTTCATACTGGCGGAAAAATGATTTTCCTCCAGCGCTATCGGTACTCCATCCGCAATTCTCACCCTTCTGACCATCATTATCTTTCCATCATCATCCAGTTCAAAAAATGCTTTGTCTATTTCCGTTTCCACTTTCCTCAACCCTGCTTCCAGCACCTTCGTTGTAAGCCTGACTCCCTGCATTCTAGCATTTCCAGTAAAACTTGTCACTCCGCTTGGCAGCTGGAGCATGTCTGACTGCGCTACAAAACTGCCTTTTCCCTGTACTTTTATAATACAGCCTTCAACTTCCAGTTCTGCCATCGCGTTCCTCACTGTCACACGGCTCATTTTATAGGCCTTCTGCATCTGTGTCTCTGATGGCAGCCGATCACCCGGTTTTAACTTCCCCGTCTGAATCTCTCCTATAATGATATTCTTAAGCTGGCGGTATAAAGGCATGGTATTCCCTTTCTGTATGTCACCCATATGATCACCTTTTCCAATACGTCTTATAACATATATTACATCTAAGATATCATACAATATATTTTGCTGAAAAGCAACCATTGAAAATACTATTTATCAAGGCCTGAAGATCAAATCTCCAGGCCCCATTGTACCACTCCTTGCTAATATTCCACTTTCCACATATACCGACGTGTCAAATAATCCATTTTTGTGTGTGCTGACAATTTTTTCATATATGCGTTATTTAAAATAGGAGCAAACAGCATGTGGTTGAAATATTCACATACACTGTCTTTAAACCTATTTATGCCAAGTTCTTTCGCATCCAAAATATATACTTTATCACCTCCGTATTCCTTCAAGAACTTAATAGCACGCTCATCTGCCTTTCGTGTCCTTCCCTCTGATACAAGGAGGAAGAAGGAGCCGTCCTTATCAACAACTTCAAATGGCCCATGAAAAAATTCACAACTGTTGATCGTAGGAGACTGAATCTGGAGCATCTCCATGATATTGCAAATGGAAAAGATATAGCCCGCAGCATATGCCGGTCCACTGGCAAGTACAGAAATTATATGCTCATTTTTATTAGTTTCTGCCCATTTTTCCGCCAACGGCAAGCAGTATTCTTTTGCATCATTGTATACTTCATCCAGAATATCAAATGCTGCCATCGCATCGTCATAATTTTCATATCCTTCCATTACATCAACTATATCCATGGCTATGCGGACGCCTAATGCTGCATTCGTCTGGCTCTGATCTGATTCATCAAACATGATACTGTCATAGTGTACTTTATAATCACAAATTTCAGTTAGATCTGATTCTTCTACGTACAGGCCTATTGTAGAGGCGCCGTGATCTTTTGCGACTTGCGCCGCTACACAAGTTTCCGGGGTTCCTCTCATAGATACGATTATGGCAACTGAATTCTCATTCACGAATTTTGGCGTTGCATATACGAATTCATTACTTGTAAACATTTGGGAACGAATCTTCTTTGCCTCGCGATCCATAAAGTACTGCGCCGGATAGTTGCCTCCATTAGATCCTCCTGCTGCCAGCCAGACAACACTCTTAATTCCCCCTGCATTCTTTTTCTCTTCTGCGATCTTTTCAATAATTTCTCTAATCTCCATATTTACTTCTCCTTGAATCATTCATGTTGGAATAGTGTCTTAATGCTTGGCTCGTCAGCCACGGTATAGAGTACTCCATTTGACTCGTAATCTTGTATTAACTCGTCTTAATGCAATAATATAATTAAGTGTCTTATTTGTCAATGTATTTTTAAAATTTATGTATTTTTATACTTTAACTATAGAATTCTCTAAATTCAAAGCAAAAAAATAACCATATTGCACAATTTGCAAATGGTTATTTTAAATATTAATACGTATCAATACCTTTTCTTCCACTACACGTACCACTTTATGAAACGGTCATTGTCACCCCTTACCCAATCCTTTACAGTATGAATCGGATCCCCATTCATATCAAATACGCACATCTCACATTCTATGACAGGCGTTCCTATCGACAAGTCCAGACACGTTGCGATCTCCTCGTCCGCAAATACGATTTTCACGCTTCGCCGGCCTTTATTAGATGGTATCATATGATATTTATTAATCAGGATGTCATAAAATGAACCTGTCAAATCTTCATTGGCCATATCAATCAAATCTGGCGATAAATGGTTCTCTTCGATTGTAACCGGTACGCCATCCGCGCTTCTTACTCGTTTGAAGACCAATACTTTGCCATTTGTCCTATCTCCAAAAAATTCCCGGTCAAGTTCAGACTGAATATCCTGAATCTCAAACTTTACCACTCTGGATGTCAGGTTAACCCCCTGTATTTTGGCATCTTCCGTAAAACTGGTTACCCCTACCGGCAGACGCAGCATGTCCGAATGAGCCACAAAACTTCCCTTTCCCTGTACCTTGATAATATATCCTTCTACGGTAAGTTCCTCCATCGCATTGCGAACTGTTACCCTGCTCATATTATATTCCTTCTGCAACTGGGTCTCAGATGGCAACTTATCTCCAGGCTTCAACATTCCTGTCCTGATTTCTTTCTTTATCTTATTCTTCAGCTGTAAGTATAGTGGTGTTGCATTTGTTTTTTCAATAGCGCCCATATAAATCCTCTCCATATAACTCGTATTAAGACTTGTATTACTATAATTCCATCATATACCAATACTTATTTAAATGCAACCTCATTTTGTTGACTTTTTACAAAATACGTTATAATATGACTTATAAATGAGTATGATTTTATTCACGCCTTTAAGGAGATTCATCTATGCAAAAGTTTCTGTTTATCAAATTCACCATCATTCTTTCTCTCTATTATGCCTCCTATGCTATCATAATAGGTTATGCGGCTCTTTTTATGCAGCACAAAGGCTTTAATAATATGGAGGTCGGAGTCTTCTTTGCATGCTCTGCTGTTTCCTGTATAGTTATGCAGTTTGTTTCTGGTTCCCTGTTAGACCAGTTTCTACAGTTTTCGTCAAAAATTCTGATACAGGTTGCAAGCATTATAGTCTTGATCTTTGGTCTGATTCTTTTTCTTTCAGAGAACCGTTTCACCATCTTCTTATGCTATATCGTTATCGGTTCTTTCATGCTGGTAAATTCTTCGCTGTTTAACTCTTTGGGAATGGAATATATCAATGCAGATATCCATCTAAACTATTCCCTGGCCCGGGGCTTTGGCTCTCTTTCTTATGCTTTAACTTCCCTGGCCATAGGTATCATTATAAAAAGATACTCCGTTATGAGTATCTTTCCGGCATTTTTCCTCGCACAAGGCCTTATGTTCTTAGGACTGTTTATTCTGATTCCGGCAAAGCGCAATCTGCTGTTTCAGAAGAGCAGGGACACGGACGGATCTTCCTGCGGATTTGTACATCTTTTTACAAAGCGTCCCTGCTTCCTCTTCCTTCTTGTCAGCATACTGCTGGTATATATCAGTTACACAGCCATCAATAATTTTCATATTAACATTATCGAATCCGTTGGCGGCGGAAGTCCCGAACTTGGAGTCTCCACGTCTCTTGCGGCAATGCTGGAACTCCCTGCCATGGCCTTGTTTGTCCCGGTTTCCAAAAAGGTTTCCTATCGGCATCTCCTTTCTATCTCCTGTGTATTCTTCTTTCTCAAGGCTTTTTTAATGCTTTTTTCCAAAAACATCTCAGGCATATATCTTTCCCAATGCCTGCAGTTTTTCTCCTATGGCCTATTCGTCCCCGCCTCCGCCTATTTTATCAATTCCGTCCTGCCCATTCAGGATAAGACAAAAGGACAGGCCGCACTGGGCATCTTCACCTTTGGATTAAGCGGGCTGGTCTCCAGCGTTCTCAGCGGAGTACTCTTGGATCACTTCACCGTAAGAACTATGCTAGCATTAGAAAGCGGCCTGGCGTTCATCGGCATGTTTGGCGTCATCGTCGCATGCCATCTGCTTGCCAGCGGCAAAGACATTTAACTTTTGTCTATTCTGCCGTTAGTCCTGCTATCTTTATCTTCCCGGAGGATGTCTTAAGGTCCTGGCACAGCCGTTCGATCCGCGCTGCTTCTTCCTGCTTTATTAGCCGGACATCCGCCAGTTCCCAGTTTCGGCCCAATTCCTGGTATTTGGTTCTGCACATGTTATGGAAATACAGCATCTCCCACTGCACGATATCATCCTCCAAATACTGATGGATGAATCCGTCAATAGCCCGAATGTTTTCTGCGTCCATCGTGTAGCCTGGAATCAGCGGCGTCCGTATGATAATCTCCAGTTCTTTGCGGTCTCTGCGATATTCCGCCAGAAGTTTGAGATTTTCAAGGATCCGCGCGCTTGACTGTCCTGTCGCTTCCTTATGCCTCCTGCCCTCCAGAATCTTCATGTCAGCCAGAACCAGATCAACATGCGCAAGTACTTGCCGCAGGTGGTCCCACGGCGCATAAAGGCAGGTATCAAGCGCCACATGGATTCCATCTTTTTTCAGAATGCTTGCGGTCTGCGCAGCAAACTCCGGCTGACAGAGGGGCTCGCCCCCAGACAGGGTGACGCCCCCTCCGGTTGCCCGAAAGAAGTCCTGATCTTTTTCCAGTTCTAACGCCAGATCTGCTGCGGATATGCTTCTTCCGTAGCGGACCATGGCTTTCGCCGGACAGATATCGGCGCATTTCCCACAATTCGTACATCGATGCAAGTTCTTTTTAATAGTCCCATCCTCCAAAAGGGCGAGCGCGCCCGACGGGCAGGCTTTTAGACATTCCAGGCAGCCAATGCATTTTCCTTGGTTCCATCCAGTCTCCAGAGAGGCATTCTGCGTCTCTGGATTATGGCACCATACGCACCTTAACGGGCAGCCCTTGAAAAAGACGGTGGTCCTGCTGCCTGGTCCGTCGTGCGTGCACAGCCGCTGGATGTTCGTTATGATTCCTCTGCTGCCATGCTTCTGATCTTCAACTCTTTCCATATGCCTATCCTTCTACATAGTTGACTCTGCTGACAAACTCTTCCTGCAGCTTGCGGTCCATTGCCACGAAATGAGCGGAGTAGCCGGTTACCTTCACCACGATATCCTGATACTTGGGATTTTCCGGATCATCCATTGCTTTTTTAAGTTCTTTTAAATCCACGATGTTTAAATTAATCTGAACTCCATGCTTCTGAAAGAATACCCTGGAAAAGTGATTGATAAATCTTGCCGTGTCTCCCAGTGTCTGGGTAACGATGGGGGTCAGCTCGATCTGCAGGGATCCTCCCTGGAAATGCCTCAAGTCGATCTTGCAGAGGGAATTGGCGGTGGCGCTGATTCCATTCTGATTCCGACCTGGCATCGGATTCATGCCGTGCGCCAGGAATTCATCTTTATGCCGTCCGTCAGGCGTGGCTCCCATAAATGGCCCTGCGTATGTATGCCCCATAAACTGGAATAGAGAGGGACGGAAGAAGAATCCTTTTATGTTTCTCTTGGATTCCAGCACCTCCCGGATATGCTCGCTTACCTTTACTGCCATACGGTCCACATCATCCAGATCATTTCCGAATTTATCCACATTCAGGAACCGCTGGCGCATAACCTCCTGTCCTTCCCAATCCCGTTCCAGCGCGTCAAGAAGTTCCTCCATCGTGTACATCCGCTCCTCGAAGATCAATTTCTTCATAGCATAGATCGAATCAATGACGTTTGGCACGCCCAGGATATTGACAGAAGTATAATTATTATTGACTGCCCCGATATCCGTAACATCCTTGCCCTTTTCAATCGGTCCATGCATGCAGGTGGATGTGATCATCTCCGGCCACACTTTATGCTGCCACAGATATTGGGAATTTTTTAAAGCAACCAGGGCATCCGCGCTTACATGGACTTCCTTGTCATACTCTTCCCAGAATTCCTCGAATGTCGTAAGATTCTTTTGGACGCAGTTCTTCATGGCTCGCTGCATGGGCTGGATCAGCACGATGCAGTTCACATCCTGATCCTGATATTCCTTTCCTACGGAGCAATACCACTGGCATCCGCTGTAGCATACATTCCATGCGTCCTCCTCGCTGAATCCCGAATACAGCTCGCTCGCCCTTAATACATCATAGTTCACCAGCGTAGGCGTTCCCGCGCCATGCCTTGCGACTACTTCGCAGGCATACTGGAAATATGCCGGATCCATATCCGCATGCCACATTACGCCAAGATGATTATAGCCGCCCAGCATATCATAGGCCTCCAAGGCGACCCAGCTTAACTCGTTGGTGGCGTCTTCGAGTTTCTCGTTCCTGCCCCCGAAGGAAAAGTAGCTGGCACCATACTTCAGATACTGCTCGGCGATCAGTTCACGCGCCGTCTCTCTGGTCAGGGAGCCGTCCATAATTCCCTTCTCGTACAAGGCATACATGAACTGGTCAAACCGTCCGTATCCGTTGCCATGCCCATTCATTCTCTCTACCACGAAGAAGAAATTAATCCACTGGATTCCCTGTTCAAACGTCTGGGGTGGCCCCACCGCCAGGGCTTTGCAGTTATCGGCGATTCGCTCGTACAGAAGTTTCTGCTCCCGGTCTACTTCCGCCTTGCCGCGCTTTTTGGCCTCCTTAGCATAGCGGTCGATATACCGGATGATCGCGGAGACTACCAGATCGCTTGCCGCCAGATATTCCGCGCTCTTCTGATTCCCGTATGATTCAAACTTCGCGCGATTCTTCCTTATCTTCTCTAATATCCCGCTCCAGCCAAGCGTAATGCCGATTCCAAGATCCGGGCATGTGTGTGCCAGGCTGAATCCGCCAGCCCCTACCTTCCTGGCTTCAAATCCAAGTCTCTGGCATTCCTCCGGGTACTTATACAGTCTCGCCTCTTCTAACTGCCAGTTCATCTCTCCAACGATCAGTTCATCTGGATGGATGACCACTGGGCTGTGATCCAGGAAGTATGCATAGTCTACCGCCCAATTATACTCTGAATACTCGAACTTCCCTGTTTTGGAAGGCATCTGATCCGCATAAGGATAGGGCTTCCCAGTCTCCACCCGGCAATTATGATCCCCGAAGGATATCACCTGCTCCTTGGGCGGCGCCAGTTCTCCGGAGGCTGGGGCAAATGCCTCGCATTCCCCCGACCAGTGATAGATCAGGAATTCCGGGTTCGGCGCCAGCAATTCTCTCTTTTTCCCCAAAGCCAGCTCGCGGTTGCGGGCAATCAAGTTCTTCATCCTCTGATTTACTGCAAAGTTCTGTGCGCTCATCTTCGTTACCTCCTATGGGATAATGATACATTTTCCATTTCTTTGTTTCTGAGAAAATGCCTTGCCTATGTCTTTTAGTTCATAGCGATCGGATATCAGTTCCTTCAGCCGGATTTTCTTCTTTGCAATGAGATCGGCCGCCTTTCCGTGGGAATATGGATTTACATAGGATGCCCTTATGGTAAGTTCTTTAGAGAAAAGTTCAAAGGGCTTAACCGGAATCTCACAGTCCGGCTCCGTCAGGCCGAACAGGAGCACCATCCCTCCCTGGCCTGCCAGGCGGATCGCATCCAGCATCGTCTCCGGCCTGCCTACACACTCGATCGCCACATGGATCTTGCCTACATTAAGTTCCTTTAAGGCATCTTCCGGTGCCCCATCCAGAGGATTCACTACATAATCCGCCCCTAATTGAAGCGCCATCTTCCGCTTGCTTTCCATCGGTTCTGAGACGATGACCGTGCCTGCCCCGGCAAGCCTTGCAAGCTGGAGCATAATGCAGCCGATAGGGCCAGCGCCGATCACAAGCACCGTATCTCCCATCTTAATATCTGCCAGCCGGATTCCATGGACGCAGCAGCCAACCGGCTCGCACATTGCCGCTTCCTCATAAGAGGTATCCTCCGGCAGGCGATATACCTGCTTTTCCAGTACCGTGCAATATTCCGCAAAGCCGCCGTCGTAATTCACTCCCGTAGCCTCATAATGCTCGCAGAAATGCGGCGTTCCATTCCTGCAGGGATCGCAGGCCTCGCACATCAGGCTTGGATCAACGGTTACCATATCCCCTGGCTTTACTCTGGTAACCCCTTCGCCCACCTTGCAGACCTCTCCTGCAAATTCGTGCCCCAGAACCACCGGCGGCTGGCATTCTGTGGCACCTTTGGCACCCTCATAGATATGCATATCGGTCCCGCAGATTCCTGCTGCCTTCACATGGATCATGACTTCCTTGAAGCCTGGTTCCTTTACCTCTCTCTCCTCGTAACGGATATCGCCTTTTCCATAAAATACCGCTGCTTTCATACATTTTCCTCCTGACCTGTTCTAATTCATATTCCGTGCTTATGCATTTCCCCACATGCGCTGTCTTTTGAACTCCGATGGCGGATAGCCACAGATTCTTGAGAAATCCCTGCTGAATACATTAGCGTCGCTGAATCTCAGTATTTCTGCTGTCTCGCTTACCCGCTTTCCTTCTGAGAGCAATTTCTTCGCCTTATTAATCCGCAGATGGATCGCATATTGCTGTGGCGTAATTCCCATATGCCTTCGGAACAGCCGTATCATATAGCTGGTCGTATAGGAAACGCTTTTTGCCAATTCCTCATTGGATATAAAGGTGTCCTGGTTTATCATAGCCAGCAGTCTATTGATACGTTCATCCGCCGCAGCGGACTCAGGCAGGCTATCCTCCAGCGCGTCCAGCAATGCCTCTGAAAGAGGTGACAGCAATTTCCCGCGTTCTTCCATGGCTGCCGACAGGACGCACAGAATCTTCTCTTCTATGGATCCGGCCGCGATCGGTACGTCTACTACCTTGAAGGTGATCGGATGATAACAGTCCAGATGCATCCAAAGCACCTGGAACGGATCTTGCGGATTGTGGGTAATGTGATACTTTCGATACATGGGAAATATGTACAGATGATTCTTCATAAGCCTGATCTCGCCGTCTGCGTCATGGTATACCACATCCCCGCCCCTGACATAATATACCTTATGAAAAGTTCCTCCGTCATCATAGGAACACCAGTCCCCGGGACAGGTGTAGTCACCATAAGCCAATACAGATGCCTTCATCTGCCAGCGCCTCCTTCCATAACCTGCAAATATTGATGTATCATTTATCTAAACTATACCACAACTCCTGCGATTGAACATATCATAAGGATACTATTATCTTGCAAAAAATGACATAACTATAAAATCACAAAAGGCTTCCATCCTCCTTTCTGAAGATGAAAGCCTCTATAACTCTTAACTTTCTGCTTAACTATTTTTCATTGTGCAGCAGTTTGTGTTCTTTTCCCTTAAGAAGTCCGCCATAAAGTGTCTGTATGATCGGATTCTGGTTAGACAGCTTGATCTGGGCCACTGTATCAATCTTGTACAATCCTTCAAGCCTTGCCTTCTTGGTGCGCGGCCCAATCGGCACTGGCTGCCCGCCGCCGATGATGCAGCCTCTCTTGCATGCCATGACTTCCACAAAATCATAGTACAGTTCTCCCGACTGGATCTTGCGCATCACCTCATCGGCACATCTCAGCCCGTTCACCACTGCGATCTTTACTTCCCGGTCGCCCAGTGTCACCGTCGCTTCCTTGATTCCGTCCACACCCCGCACTCCGGTAAAACTGATATTCTCCAAGTCTTCCTGCCGGCTGCTGCCCACGAGGCGGCGCAGTACCGCTTCCGTCACGCCTCCGGTTACGCCAAAAATGGCTCCGGCTCCTGAGGATAGTCCGAAAGGCATATCCAGCGCCTCCGATGGCATCTCGTTAAGGTCAATCCCCGCTTCCTTTATCATCCGGGTGATCTCCGTAGTGGTCAGCACATAATCTACATCCTGCTCTCCATCGGTGAAATGCTCAGGCCTACGGATCTCTGCCTTCTTCGCCGTGCAGGGCATGATGGATACGACCATTGTCCTGCGGTGTTCCTCTGTATTCATGCGAGCTTCTTCTTTGAGCACCGCTCCGAACATCTGCTGCGGTGAACGGCAGGTAGATATATGCCTGCAAAGATCCGGATACTTATTCTCGCAGAACTTGACCCAGCCTGGGCAGCAGGAGGTAAACAGCGGAAGATTCTCCCCGGATTCCAAACGCTCCAGAAGTTCCTTGGATTCCTCCATAACAGTCAGGTCTGCCCCGAAGTTCGTATCATAGATCTCGTCAAACCCTATACGGCGCAGGGCTGCCGCCAGTTTTCCGATCGTATTCTCTCCCTTTGGTATGCCAAACTTATCTCCCACTGCCACACGGACCGCAGGAGCGATCTGTACTACCACGCGGATATTGGGATCTGCAATGGCTTCCCATACCGGATGGATGTTGTGCTTGATCGTGATCGCGCCGGTAGGACAGACGGCACGGCATTGCCCGCAGCCCACGCAGTCTGTCTGCGCCAGATCCTTATTGAATGCCGGCATGACCTGCATTCTGGAACCTCTGAAGGCAAAGTCCAGGATGCCAAGTCCCTGGATCTCGTCGCAGGTACGCACGCAGTCTCCACATAGAATACATTTATTCGGGTCGCGCACCACGCAGTCGGAACTTTCATCCAACGGCATCCTCGGCCTGTTATTTTCGAATCTTACATAGTTAACGCCCAGCTGCTGCGCCAGTTTCTGCAGGACGCAGGCTCCATTCACCCGACAGGTGGTACAATCCCTGCAATGGGACGCCAGCAGAAGTTCCAGGATCATTTTGCGGTGATGCTGAAGCCTGGGCGTATTGGTATAGATCACCATGCCATCCCTGGGCGTCTCGGAGCAGGAGGCAAATACCTTTCCTCTGTCATCTTCTACCACGCACATTCTGCATGCGCCATACGTAGACAGTTCTGAATGGTAGCAGAACGTAGGCAGATCAATCCCCGACTTGCGGATCACAGAAAGCACGTTCTTCTCATCTTCAAACGCGACTCTCCGATTGTTGATTGTCATATATTTCATGTCTCTTTCCTCCTATGCTTCTATATGGATCGCGCCGAACGCGCAAGCGCTCTCGCAGGCACCGCACTTGATGCATCTTGAATCGTCGATCACAAACGGCTCTTTGATCTTCCCGCTGATGGCGCCGGCCGGGCAGTTCCTTGCGCATTTGGAACAGCCTTTGCACCGCTCCGGGCTGATAACGAATCTTCGAAGGGCCGTACATACGTGGGCCGCGCATTTCTTATCCACCACATGCTCCAGATACTCGTCCCGGAACAGCTTAAGCGTACTCATAACCGGAAGGGCCGCGCTCTTTCCAAGTCCGCACAGCGCCGTATCGGTAATGGTTCTCGCCAGTTCATCCAGCGTATCCAGATCCTTTACTTCCCCATTCCCTTGAACGATCCGTTCCAGAATCTCCAGCATCCGCTTGGTTCCCTCCCGGCATGGTACACATTTTCCACAACTTTCATTCTGAGTAAAGTTCATGAAGAAACGGGCCACTTCTACCATGCAGGTATGATTGTCCATGACAACCAGCCCGCCGGAGCCAATCATGGCGCCCATTTTCTTAAGCGAGTCGAAATCCAGCTGCACATCCAGGTGCTGGGTGATCAGACAGCCACCGGAGGGGCCGCCGATCTGTACCGCCTTGAACTCGCCGTCTCCCTTAATACCTCCGCCAATATCATAGATAACCTCCCGAAGCGTCGTCCCCATCGGAACCTCGATAAGTCCGGTGTTCTTCACGCTTCCGGTAAGGGCAAATGCCTTGGTACCGGGACTGTTCTCAGGCCCCAGCGTCTTAAACCAGTCCGCGCCTCTTGTGATGATCATCGGAACATTGGCAAACGTCTCCACGTTATTGAGTACCGTTGGCTTGCCAAACAATCCCTGCTCTACAGTACGGGGCGGCTTTACTCTTGGCATCCCCCGGTTTCCTTCTATGGACGCCGTAAGCGCGCTTCCCTCTCCGCAGACGAACGCGCCTGCCCCACGGTTAATATGAAGCCGGAAAGAAAAGCCCGATCCGAGGATATTTTCTCCCAGAAGCCCTCTTTCTTCCGCCTGCTCGATGGCAAGCCTCAACCGGCTGATAGCCAGCGGATACTCGGCGCGGACATAGATATATCCTTCCTGCGCGCCCACCGCATAGGCCGCAATCATCATGCCTTCTATCATCTTATGAGGATCGCCTTCCATGATGCTTCGATCCATAAATGCGCCCGGATCCCCCTCATCGCCATTGCAGACCACGTACCTGGTCTTTTCCTTCTGCCTGGCTACCTGGCTCCACTTGTATCCGGTCTGGAATCCGCCGCCTCCCCGGCCTCTTAGGTTGGAATCCAGCACCTCTTTCACGACCTCTTCCGGCTTCATCTCAAACAGCGCTTTGCTGATTGCTTCGTATCCGCCGTGGGCTATGTATTCTTCAATATGTTCCGCGTCTATGTGGCCACAGTTTTCCAGCACATGTCTGGTCTGCTTCTTATAAAAGGGAATCTCTTCCTGCCTCTGGTACTCAAGCCCATCCTGCTTATACAGCAGATGCCTGATAATGTCTCCCCGTTTAATAGTCCGCTCATAGATCGCCTCGCAGTCCTCTACGGAAACCTTTGTATACAGGATCCCCATAGGCTCGATCCGCATCAGCGGACCCATTTCGCAGAAGCCATGGCAGCCGCTCTTTTTTACGTCCACCGTGCCATGGGCGATCTCCGCTCCAAATTCTATCTCCACGTCCTGGCTGTCTCCCGCCAGCTCGCACATCTTCTCATAGATCTGTCCTGAGCCTCCGGCCAGACAGCCTGTACCCGCGCAAATCAAAATCCTGCATTTGCTTTTTTGGATGGTCTCTTTGGCATTCTCCCTGACCTGTCTCAGATTTTCTACGTTCTCTATCCTCTGCATGTCTACGCTCCTCTCAGTTCACGAATCAATTCGGCTGCCGCGTCCGGCGTCATGGCCGGGTATACTTTGTCATTCACCGTCAGGACCGGCGCCAGCCCGCAGGCTCCCAGACAGGAGACCGTCTCCAAAGTAAACAGCATATCATCTGTCGTCACCTTTTCCTTGGAAAGCCCCAGCTCGCTGTAAAGACGCTCCAGGATTGGTATGGACTTCCTTACATGGCAGGCCGTCCCGTCACACACCTTGATCACATATTTCCCCTTGGGCTCAAACGAGAAGTTTTCATAAAATGTAGCCACACTGTACGCTTTTGCTTCCGTGATGCCAAGTTTTTTTGCCACATAGCCTAATAATTCCGGCGGCAGATACCGGTATTCGCTCTGGATATCCTGGATGATGGGGATTAAGGATGCCTGATCCAGGCCATGGGAAGCAATAACTTCGTCTGCCTTATCATAATAACTTTGTTCTAACATGTCCTCCTCCTTGTTAGTTAACTTTTTATCAATCTGCCCTTATTATATTGAAACTTTGTACAAAACGCAATAGATTTTTGTTATAGTTTTAACAATATTTGTTAACAATTTATGAACACGAAAAAAAATAGACCGGACTTTCCGGTCTATTTCACAAAAGTGTTGTTATTTCTCTAGTTCCACTCAATTCCTACTCCGGCTTCCACCGCCTTATCATAAATCGTCCTTGCGGCAACCAGATCCTGCGTAGCAACGCCAACCGTCTCAAACACGATGATTTCTTCCTCGTTTTCACGGCCGGCCAGTTCTCCTTTGATTACGTTTCCAAGGTCTCCCGTGAAGTCCTCCTCCGTAATCGTTCCCTGCTCCAATGGGATCAGGATATCCCCTGACTCAGACAGTACCGCTTCTTTGGAGTCAAAGTAAATCTTGGATGCGCGGGTCAGGATTGCGGGATCCATCTCCTGCATATGCGGCTGGTATGCGCCGACACAGCTGATGGTTGCCCCTTCTTTTACCTTCGACGCATCGAATACCGGTTTTGAAGACGGCGTAACCGTAATCAGCAGATCCGCGCCTTCCACGGCTTCATCGGATGTCTTTGCCGCGACAATCTTCGCTCCATAGGAGGCCAGTTCTTCCTGCATCCGGTCTGCGAATTCCTTTGTCCTGTCGTAGTTCAGGTCGAATACCCTGACTTCCTTGATATCCCTGGCTGCAAGCATTGCCTCCAGCTGGGTGGCTGCCTGGCCGCCGGTTCCGATGAGCGCGCCGATTCTGGCATCTTTCCTTGCCAGCACATCGAATGCCGCTCCGGAAGCTGCTCCGGTCCGAAGCTGTGTTACATAGGTTCCGTCCAGCACCGCGATCACGATTCCGGTCTTTCCGTCAATCAGCAGCACCTGAGCCGGTGAAGACGGAATCCCGTTGTCTATATTATGTGGAAATATGTTGATGATCTTTAAGGAAGCCGTGTCCATTTCTTCTACATATGCAGGCATGAACAAGAAGCATCCCTCATGCTTTGGCGCCTGGATATTGGTGCGAAGCGGCGCATCGCATTTGCCTTCCACCACCAGCTGGAACGCCTTTTTATCTGCCTCGATGGCATCCTTCATTGTAAATACCTTCTTAATATCTTCTCTGCTAAGCAATAACATGGTTCATTTCCTCCTTCTTATTCAATACAGATAGCGTCATCTGTAAACGTTATCTTTGCGCCTGTCTTAAGTAATGCATAGTCCTCCTTGGATACGGTCCTAAGCGCAATGCTACGGCCATACATCATCTGGCCGATCAGCGGCCCAAGGGCCAGCACCGGCTCTGCCTCGATACAGACCATGGCAGCCGGGGCAGTCCCCACTTTCACCATCTCGATAAGCACCCCTGAGCCAGAGCAGGATCCCCTGTCATAAGGCAGGCAGAGCACTTTTCCGGTTACATTCTCTCCACATAGGTCGTGATGAATATCCAGCACGTCTCCGCTGGCCACATCAACGCCTCCCCAGAAACTTAGCGGCTCCTGGGATACCAGCGCCTCAGCGCTTGGATTTCCTTCTAATAATACTTTGAATTCTTTAATCTCCTTCATATCCTACACCTCCTCTGGAACCTTGCCGGTCACAGCTGCTTTCACACAGCCTTTCAAATCCGCCATCGTGATCTTCACGCTATTAATCGCAGGCGCATACTGCGCTGCTTTTCCAGAATTCGTTACAAAATGCTTTCCGGTCCACATTCCGTTGTATTCCATCTCCATAAGGCAGGAATCCCTTACCAGTACTGCGCCGGCAGCCTCCAGCACATCTACATATCCCGCCATTTTTGCCAGTTCGTATATCGGATGGCTGGTCTGGATCCAGAAGTCTGTGCCTTCGCAGACTTTCTTGCCCTCGATCTCCTTTGCAATCTGTCCAATCTCGTCTACGGATAGATGCGGGCAGCCGGTCAGAACCATATCTACCTGTTCTTTATCTCCGGTATTCAGGCGTCTTCTCATCTCGCGCATGCGATCCGGAGTTATCTTGATCGTCTCATAGTCCGTTGTTCCCTGAAATGCCGCCTCAAGCGTCGGCGCCTCCGGCGTAATGCCTACCACATGGAACAGCGACACTGCCCCGCCGGATGCTGCCGCTGCGGAAAAGGACTTCAGGTTATCCTGCGTGGTTCGCTGCGGAAGCCCTTTGATAACCGGCACGCGGTTGATCGCGATCTCCCCGGCCAGATATCCCAGCACGGCATAATCCACATTGTCCTGGAACCAGGCATCATCAAATCCTTCCAATTCAAAAAGCAATTCCCCTTTTCTGTTTTCATCCAGATATCTTCCATATTTTGGTACGCGTCCGGCAACTGCGCAGCAGACGTCCACCAGATCCGGAAGTCTCTCTGTCCTGGCGCCTACCACGGAGTTTACATAGTCGACTGCATTAGATTCCGACCAGGCCACGCTTTCTCCAAACATCGGCACATTAGTGCATTGGTACGGCGCGCAGGTCCAAGTCGGATTGACGCCCAGTTTCATATATGCGTTTTCCAGCCTGTCGCATTTTGCAGCAAATTCCTCTGAGGTTCCAAGGTTCCTCCAGTTTCGGCGGTCTACGGACATTGGGTTGATGGTTGTAGGCACTGCCACCCTGGCACCGTTTTCCACCAGGAACTCCACGAATTCCGTTCCGGCATCCCAGATCGTAGTATATGCCGCCGCGTCGATATGGGCGTTCTTGACTTCTACGAATTCCTCTGCTCCATAGAGTTCTCCCATCTTCATCAGGACTTCCATGGCACACTGGACGCCGCGGCCCATATCGCCTTTTAGCATGCGCTCTTCTTTTTCCGTCAGTTTCATTCTTAATCCCTCCTAGCAGGTATCATTATTACCCTTGTTTTTTCTTTAACGAAATAGTATCATATCTATAGAAATGTTAAAAGCGCATAATTATCATATGGAGGATGACAAAAAGTAATGGATACCAATATTCAAAAATATATGGCCTTTATTAAGACAATCGAATATGGAAGTTTTACCAAAGCTGCGGAAATGCTGAATTATTCCCAGTCTGGAATTAGCCGGATGATTGCTACTTTAGAAAAAGAATGGAACGTATCCTTGCTGGATAGAAGTCACTCGGGCGTACGCCTGACCTCGGATGGAATGATGCTTTATCAGACCGTACAGAGAATCTGCTCAGACTATGAGAATCTCCAGATGCAGATTGATGATTTGAACGGCCTTCATTCCGGCCTGATCCGTATCGGAACCTTTTCCAGCGTAGCTACATTCTGGCTTCCGAATATCATTGACGAATTTCAGAAAGATTATCCAAATATTGATTATGAAGTGAGTCTTGGAAGTTATGTGGAAATACAGGAATGGATATTTGAAGGGAAGATTGACTGCGGCTTTCTCCTGCTGCCTACGCATCCGGATCTGGAAGCCACATTTCTAGAAACAGACCAGCTGTTGCTGGTACTGCCGGAAGGGCATCCTCTGACCAGGTATGAGAAGGTTCCCATTGAATTGATCAAAGAATATCCTTTCATGCTGTCTAAAGTAGGGGTCGACTCTGAAGTCGTTGAATTATTGCAAGAGTATAATCTGGAGCCGGATGTTCATCTGACTACCTGGGATGACTATGCGATCATGGCTATGGTGGAAAAAGGCCTGGGCATCGGAATTCTGTCCGGGCTAATCCTAAAGCGCTGCCCATTCCGCGTCGTATTAAAAGAATTTGAAGTACCGGCGTACCGCAGGATTGGCGTTGCTTACCGCAGCAAGAAAACCATGTCCCTTGCAACCAAGCACTTTTTACAATATCTGGAATTCAGAAAAGACAACTTGTAATCTAGCAAAAAGCCATCTTGCTGGTTTTAATAATCCAGCAAGATGGCTTCGCCATTATTCCCAGACCGTACCAATATTATTGGTTATGGCCTTATCATATATGCGTTTGGATGTCACCAGATCCTGTGCTCCAATGCCTACCGTTTTGTAAACAATAATCTCTTCGTCGTTTTCCCGGCCTGTCACATTTCCAAGAATCACATCGCCCAAATCCCCGGTAAAATCACTCTCCGTAATTATCCCATCTTTTAATGGAATCAATATATCTCCTGCCTCTGAAAGAACAGCCTCTTTGGAATCGAAATATATTTTAGCGGCTCTGCTAAGCACCTCCGGAGACATCTCCTGCATATTCGGAGCAAAGGAGCCCACGCAGCTTACCGTAGCTCCTGGCTTGACCATTTTGCCATCGAATACCGGCTTTAGCGACGGGGTGACCGTAATGAGCAGATCCGCATCTTTTACCGCCTCATCCGAAGATGCGGCCGGCACTAGTTTTACGTTATAAGATGCCAGTTTCTGGCTCATTGCCTCCACAAACGTTCTACATCGGTTCAAATCCATATCATAGATCCAGACTTCCTCTAATTGTCTTGCCACCAGCATAGCTTCCAATTGTGCAGCCGCCTGTCCTCCAGTCCCTATCATTGCACCTTTATAGCATTCCTTCTTCGCAAGCACGTCAAAAGCAGCACCTGAGGAAGCTCCTGTCCGAAGCTGCGTAACGCACAATCCATCCAGCATTGCTACAAACATCCCTGTATTTGCATCTGCCAGCAATACTTGCGTCGGCAAGGTCGGAATATTCTTGCCAATATTCATTGGAAAGTGATTGATGCATTTTACGCATTCACATTCCAATTCTGGCGCATAAGACGGCATCGTTAAAAACGTACCGCCACACTGGCTTTTAATCGCTGTTCTTAATGGAACTTCTATTTTATTTTGCGAGAACATTGTAAATGCGTCTTTTACAGCTTCGACAGTTTCTTTCATTGTAAACACTGATTCAATATCTTTCCTTGATAATAGCAGCATCATCTATCCTCCTTCTATTTCCCGATGTGGAATCCGTATTTTAAGCGATCTTCGGGGTCTATGAGGAATGTAGCAACACCTACAACATTCGCCGTACCGGTGATTACCGGAAGGACGGCCTCAAACTCGCCTACTTTTGTCTCTCCAACAAGCTCGCCTTTGAATATGCTTCCTATAAAACTTTCATTTATAAGGGATTCGCCAATCTCAAATTCTCCTCGTTTATGAAGTACAGCCATTTTTGCGCTTGTTCCTGTACCGCATGGCGATCTGTCTGCCTGATAATCGCCGAAGATGACGATATTCTTCATATCTGAATGATCTGTTCTTGTAGAATCATAGAATTCGCAAACAATGCTCCCTTCAATATCAGCAGTCGGATGCTTGATCTCAACTTCTCTATTTACTGCTTCCAGCATCTTGACTCCCAAATCAGCATATGTGCTATAATTCGATACATTAATCTCCAGCCCTACCTGCCTGGCATCTACCATCGTAAAGAAATCTCCTCCAAACGCAAGGTCGTACTGATATTCTTTTCCGTCAACCACCGTAGTCAGATTTTCCTTAAATACAAACGCAGGAACATTGTTTAACCGTACCTCCGCTGCACGGCCATTCACAATTTTAACCTTTGCAGTGACAATCCCTGCCCCTGTGTCAAAACGTATGTCCGTATATGGTTCTACTTTTTTCACCAATCCTGTCTCAACCAGATCTGTAGCAGCCGCAATTGTCCCATGACCGCACATATCGATGTATCCGTCTGGCGTCAGAAAGAAAATGCCATAGTCGGCTTCTTCATGCACAGGCTCTGTTAATATTGCGCCAAACATATCCCTATGACCTCGTGGTTCATCCATCAGCGCTGTTCTGATAAAATCATAATGATCCTGAAAATACTTTCTTTTCTCTATCATATCTTTGCCTGACAGATGAGGAATTCCATTGACCGCCAGCCGCAGCGCTTCCCCTTGCGTATGTGAATCAATGCATGTGATCTGATATTCAAAGTGTTCCTTTGCAATAACAGGCTCTAATTGAATTGCCATTTCTAACCCTCCTTAAAACTATGTTCTTTTACATCTTGTGCCACTGGCACCACGTTCCCATGTCTGCATGGCGCCGCCTTCTTCCGGCGGACGGCACGTATGCGCGTAAATATTAAGCATTCCCTTTTCTTCTTTCATAGGAGGGCGTTTCCAAACTGAAAGTCTTTGGTTAATCTCTTCTTCAGACAGCTTTAATTCAACCACCCCTTTTTCGATATCTACAAATATCTCGTCCCCGTCTTTTACAATTGCAATCGGTCCTCCCAAATATGCCTCCGGTGAGACGTGGCCAATAATCCCGCCATAATTGAAGCCAGAAAATCGTGCATCTGTAACCAGGCCGATGCTCTTATGCAGACCTTTTCCCACCAGAATATCTGTAGTCAGCATGACTTCTTTCATCCCAGGAGCACCCACGCAGCCTTCATAACGAATCACAATGACATCTCCAGGTACCACTTCGTTCCGTTCCACTGCCGCACAGGCATCCTGATCGCATTCATATACTTTCGCTTTTCCGGAAAAGACCATCATTTCTTCCGGAACGCCGGTAGGCCGCACAATTGCTCCATTCGGCGAGAGATTACCATATAATACCTGAAGTCCAGGAATCGTTGAACATGGGTTGTCTAATGAGTGGATTATATCGTTAGGCTCTTCTTCCAGCCTGTCCAGGAATTCTCCCCAGGTGATTCCCGTAAGCATCTTTCCGGAAGTATATAGCCTGCTTTGCAGCATCTTCATTATTGCAGGAACGCCGCCGGCATAATGGCATTCATATACCGTATACGGGCCGCTTGGAATTACATTAAGCAAAAGCGGTATTTCCTTCGCATATTTTGCGAAATCGTCCAATGTTATAGTAACGCCTAGTTCATATGCATAGGTAAGAATATGTAAAATGGCATTTGTAGAGCCTGCAACAGCCGTGTCAAATATGATCGCGTTTAAAAGAGTTTCTTTCGTTATTAATTGCGAAGGCCTGATATCCTTTTTAACCAGTTCTACGATGTATGCGCCCGCTTCGGTAGATTTTCTTAATTTCATATTGTCGTCTGCGGGAATAATGGAAGTTCCCGGCATTACCAGATTCAGTACTTCGCCCAGCATCTGCATTGTACAGGCAGTCCCCATAGTAGGGCATGCGCCAAATGTCGGGCATACGTAGCCTTCCAGCGCAGACAGTTCGTCTTCCGGCGCCCCTGCCCTGACTGCACAGTCTAATGCAGACGCAGTCAGACGGCTTTGGTCTTTATAGCTTCCAGCACGCATTGAGCCGCCGGTGACCACAATCGTTGGGATATCCAGCCGCATCGCGGCAAGATAGGCGCCAGAAATAATCAAATCACATGTTGCAAGAATGATAAGACCATCAAACTGATGCACATTCGTAACAAATTCAATTGACATGCATACAACATCTCTACCTGCCTGCTCATATTTTAATGTCTCATTTCCATTTGAATATTCGCCGCAGGTAGACGGAATTCCAAATTCAACCGGAATTCCGCCAGCTGCCCAAATTCCTTGTTTCACCTGTTCCGCCAGCTGTCTTAAATGTGCATGTCCCGGAGCAGCCGAGTTGTAAGCATTTGCCACTCCGATATGGGGTTTCTTCTTAATATCCTTATCGCAGTAGCCGCAAGTTTTCAGCATCATCCGCATATGGGTGGCGTTTACGCCATTCCAATAGGGTCTATTCTCATCATACATAAAATTCTTAATCTCCAATCTTTGTTCTACCAATATTAACCTACGTTGGCTTTTGCAACATTCTCCCTGGCAAAAGCCTGTTTGAGCATGGTTATGCCAGTATAAAAAGCAACCAGGATAACCAGCCATTGCAGCACGGATAACGGCAGCGAGGTTACCAGATATACCGCAATCAAAACTCCGACAACGCCTGCGGCAGTAAATGCAAACGCCGCATGATGGTGATACCTGTTAGACGCAAAGTATGGAAATGAGCCATTGCATACTCCCAGTGCTCCTAGTCCCATCATGATCGGGAACGCAACAGCTGGATTCATTCCAAGCATATATACCATGACCATTGTAGGCGCATAGTTTCCAATCCCAACCGTCAACAGCGCGGCTAATATGAATGAGCCAATGCATGCGATCACAAGTTTTATTCCATGAAGCCCGATTGCGTTGCCTCCAAGAGGCATCAAGCCGAATTTGCTCATCATCATCAACGCTCCAGCGCTCAAAAGTCCTACTCCCATTGTAATCCGCAGAGCCTTAACAGGCAATTTTGTGGCGACCTTTCCACCAATCAGCGCGCCTATAATTCCACAGCCATACATGCCGACCAGAGTCAGTATCTCGACTTCAACTTTTGTAAGAAACAAGAGCGCCTCTAGTATAACGGGAATTGCACAGCCGATAACCAGCGTTCCCGGAATCAGATCATCATCTACGGTTTTCGTCAATTTGTAGGTAGCAAGCGTCGGCGCCAGACTGCCAATTCCCAAGACGTCAAAAAAGTTTGCTATAAATCCCACCAGATAATATACTGCATATTGAAACGGCGTAACGCCTTTTTCCCGGTGCTTAATCATGCCATGAACAAGTCCGACCGCCTCGGTGCCGCCATATACTAAAAAAATACCTTTGATAACTGTTACTATCATAGTTTTCTCCTCTCATCCGCTCTATATTTTTGCGTGATAGACTTGTGGCAAAGGCTTGATGATTCCCGGCATGTCAGCTTCTACAATATGCTTTAACGCCTCTTTTACAATCTCTGTCTGCATTTTTGCATTATGCGGCTCTCCTGCATTTGCTCCCATAGGAACCTTCGGGGCTACTGCCCTAGGCGTCCCCTGCTGCCTGCATACCGGAGGAAGCGCGGCAATGATACAGGTAGGAATTCCAACAGCTTCAATCGCTCTCTGCACCAATACTGCAGAGCGGTGGCAGGTACCTCAGCCAGCCGTCATAAGAACGATATCGACTCCTTCCTCTTTAAACATCGCGGCGACCTCTGGTCCTATGGTATCCCGAAAAGTATCCTGGTCTCCCCCGCCTCCCATAAATCCAGCGTTTACTTCAGAAAATTCGCCGATATAGCCTTCTTCTGCCAATTCCATCATCCTCTGGTACGGCCACATAGCGTTGATATCCCTATTAACATCGGTGTGGTCATAGCCTCCGTGGGTAATCATAAGTTCCTCTGGCTTTACATCTCTTGGAATTCTTCTCCAAGTGCGGTCTCCAGCCAGCTTATATGGCTTCTGTGTCTTTAAGTGCACGCCGCAGGCGCTTGCAAATCCAACCTTGCATTCATTGAGAGGCTTGGTCATCGGCGCCCAAACCGGCGGCGGTGTAATTGGTGTATAAATTTCCGAATACATATTTTCAACAGTAGTCAGTTTATATTTCATAATCTATCCGTCTCCTCCTTTTCGTACTGATCCTTTTTCATTTCAACAAAACTCATAAGCAATTTTACTTCATCCCCGATTTGGGGTTCTTTTTCGCAAATCAATGATTTGCGCGGCAATTTCAGAATTCCCATCCGGGCAGACAGCTGAACGATGAATTCCCCGTCATTCAATCCTGAAATCGTTCCTGTATAAGGCACCGCTTCATTTTTCACCCGTATTCCTCGAATAATCATCTGCAAACCTCCTGTGCAAGAGAAAGATTCTCTTCTATAAGCGATCCATTGTACTTCTTTGGAGCGGCATTAATCTTTACGCCTGCAATTTTATTCTTCATCATCGTAACCGCGCGCAATGCAGCCTCCGGCGTCATGGAATTCTTAGCAAGGATGTCTTCCACATTGCCATCTTCGGATACGCATAGATCAACCATAGAGTCCATGTATTTATTTCCGACAACAAGCGCGCCCTGGACGCCACAATAAGATACACCCACAACCGGAATCCCAAGGGAGCCTATTTGCTCAATATGAGACGCAAAATCAATATGATTATTGCCGAATCCTTCCGTTGTCACGATACATCCATCAATATTCATCGCCTCTATGGTTGCTCCCACTCGTTTTGAAACGTAGAACTTTTCTTCATTTGCCTGCGGGCTTCCTACAAATAGAACGCCTAAGAAATTAACCTCTTCATCCTCCGCCAGTCTTTTCACGATAGGCTCTCTCCAATACAGCAGCGAAGCCTCCTTCGTATCCGGAGTAATGCATGTAAGGGCATGAATGCCTCCGTCACGGACTTCATTTGTTCTCAAGAATACCGGAACGTTCCCCAGGTCAACATTTGGACGCCCGCCAAGGAAGCCGCAGGGCTCGTCTGGAAGTATCAGATTATCATGCATAGCTCCCTGCCCCATGATCTCCTTTACCAGAAGCACCCGTGGCTTATTGGGACGGTCGATTTCTTCGTAAAGCCGCTCTTTGTCTGCATCCTCAATCTCTTTTTCCTTAAGAACCTTCCTGATTTCCTGGGTCACGATATCCATCGCCTGATGACTGGCCAGTGGCCCTGGGCGTTCCATTCCCGTCCCCTTCTTAATCGTTACATCAACATGAACAATAAATGCATCCTTATCCGGCGCTCCCGGTCTTCCCCACCATACATTATCCTCGTAAATTCCATTGCTCACATTCGCTTCCGCAGTCTGTAGTCCATCCTCGTCCGTACCGGTAAGCAGCATATATACGCCTGTCATTTCAAACGTAGAGCCTTCTCCTAGCTCCCCCTCTTTTTTAACTGCAATCGGCTGCACATCCATCATGGTATTCACATATACATCCTGGTGATCAGGCGTAATGACATCCATATTGACATCTGCAATCAATTCATTACAGGCCAATGCCTCCTGAATGAGACTTTTGCGTACAACAAGCACTCCATTATCAAAGGATGTTTTGTCCCCTATTTTTACATCCTTTACCGGAAACGCATAATTTTTAAGAGTCCTGCGGACTCTATCCTGTGAATATTCTTCTGACTGTTCGCCTGCCGTATCGCCGTTTGATACATCTGCCCGGCCCAAAGCCGCAGAAGCAGTATTTTCTGCCGGCATCCCATACGTTGGCATTTCAATGTGAATATTCCTTCCCTCTTTGATATCAAGAATAATAGACATCGTTTATACCTCCTTTTTCATTTACCAGAAGCATAGCATCGAATTCCGGTTAAATAAATTAACAGACATTAATGGCAGTATTGAAATCTTTTATACATGCCTGAAACCCTGATTTTTCCGTCTTTATTTCCGAATGATATAATAATATCGAATGGGGATATAAATAATATTGATATATAAATAACAATATTATATTTAAAT
>OLSM01000142.1_pt1 | contig 72614 bp, 83 predicted proteins | sample 1672721 | NCBI WGS metagenome assembly OLSM01 (sample SAMEA3136717, study PRJEB25190) | human gut metagenome
ATATCCCCGACACCATGAACAATCTGAGGATAGTCAGGATTCGGGGAAGGCTGTCTTCCAGTGTAGGGTTCCCAATCTGCATCTTGCGGAACTTCGGCACTAGCCCACGCCATCGGTTTGATTGTACCGGGAACGATTGATGAACCTGCCGTTCCGTAAAATACAAACTGCATAATATAGCTTTCATTTGCCACGTCCTCTTCTGTCACGTCCAAATAATTAGTATCTACTGACTTATTATTGATAGAAGTATTAACGTTATTAACTCGTTTCTGTAAAAAAATCGCTGGGTATATATTCCCCCTCGTGATTTGGTAACTGCCGGCCGGAAAAAGTTTTACGCTATCTTCGTGAGACAAAGAATAGCTAATACTGAAAACCTCAGTCAGCTCCCCGGAACCAGAAATGGTAAAGCTACCATCTTTATTATTCCTTAGCGTTACTCCACCCGCCGAATAATCCGAAATCCTATTCGCATCAAACAACTGTAACCCTTTTGTTGTATTCTGCCTGATGTCCCCCTCAATCTGTTCCGGGATGGCGTTTCCATAGGCGGTAGGAGAGGATGTAACGGTATTGGAAAAGATAGTTTCGCTGATCGGGTTCTGCGCCTTGATGTCAGAATCAACTTTACTAATAGCGTCTTTAGTAGCTTTTGCATCAGCAGCAAATTTGCTCTTTGATAATGAAGAATCAATCTTACTTTCAATGGCGGTGGCTAACAAAACTTGTTGTAGTTTACCGCCTTTATTAATATAGATTTTGTCAGTAATCGCCACAGAAGGAGTAGAATCCACTGTAGTAATGTCTTTTGTATTTGATAAATCTGCCATATAAATACCTCCTGGGAAGTGCCAATATGACGAGATATTACTCTACAATCAGAGTGTGTGAAGCTAAAGAAATATTGGTATCTATTCTTGCATCTACTATTTTTGTGCCCCATCTATTTCAACTTTTCGTTGTCGTTGACAAGCACTTTAGGTGTAGAAGTAATGCTCGACATATTGTCCACATCCAAAATATTTTTCTTAGCTTCGCTATCTAATAATGTCTCTTGCGAGTATTTTTGCTGGGGGGGGGGTAGAAATAACTAACTTATCGTCCTCCACAAACGCATTTTTTATATTTGCATCGCTCACCAAAATATCCTCCTTTGCTAAATATCAATATCGACATCGCAACGTATACGCTTTCGAATAACCATAGGATCAATGTCGATAGTAATTTGTTTACTTGTTCCAATCGTTGTCCAGGTAGATTCATCATTTTTCGCCATCATCCAACTATAAGAATTTGGGGTGATTTCCTGGACTCCTTCATATACCGTACAGGTACATACGGTAGATTTGATTGTAGTTTTATCATTAAATGCAGTACCCTTATCACTTGTGATAATAATAGAAATAGCAGCCTGTCCGGCGACACCTTCGGAGTCTGAAATTCGATAAATCGTCATAATATCATAAAGATCTCCTAAGCTGTCAGTCACTTTCACAACCGCAGAATCTCGTTTTGACATAAAAGAAGATGGAATCGTAATCGACATTCCATCCTCAGATATATATTCTGTATTCTCCACATCATCAATGTACCACTTTCCAACTTCTACATTATTCCGGCAGACTGCACGGAGTGTGATAGAAGCAGGAGTCATGACACCTTGGACTTCCTTAAAAATCTGATCTCCCATGATAGAAATAGATCCGATCCGGTTGGCTAGGTCTTTAACTTTTTCATATGTCTGGTTTACTTTCTCGATTGTTTGATTGTAGGAGACTTCGAATTTTTCATCGCCAAAGTACATCTTGCCGATCTGGAAAATCTTGTTTCCTTCCTCGTCTGTCCATTCCAACATTCCAGTTTTATCAATCTTCGATTCTGTAATAGCACCATCAGCAACCATATCAGTCTTGATTAAACCATCTTCAATGGCAGATTCTTTGATACCCTCAGAATCAATAAGGACACCTTTTCCTGTTTCATCATACAGAACGAATGTAAAGTTTCCTGTTTCATCCTTACCAAGCTGAATACGCACAATATCATTTGAATCTTTAAACTGCATCGTATTTCCAACAATAGTCATAGAACCATCATCAGATACAATGTTAAATTGATCGGATGAGATTTCCCCGGCTTTCAGCATGGACACGGTAATCTGTGACGCAATCAGATCTTTAATAACAGCTTCATCGATACGCACATTCTGCGCTGTGAGTTCAATCAGATGACCCAGTTCAGCACTGACGTTACCAGCAAGCAGATTATTAATCTTAGCAACGAGAGCGGAGAGATCGTTAAATTCTGCACTATCAGCGACAATTTTCCCGGCAGCAATCAATTCAGCTTGGATATACTGAAAGAATCCGTTATTCCCATAAATGTCACCAGCTACTAAATAGTCATTATAATTGTCAGATGAATTATTAATAATATTTTGTACTTTATTATTAAAGGAAGAAGATTGCAAAAGACGCTGTAAGACCTGATATATATTCTCGTCAGTAATCTGAAAACTAGAAGAGTAGGAATTTGATGCAGAAGCATTGCTGAGATTGTTACTCATATTAAGCAAGGAAATGAAGTCATGTCTGGTTTTACCAGACTTCACCATATTGGAAAATGAAATGGTAAAATTATTGTCGTACAGGAATGGATTGTATGACATCTGCGAAACACGCAGTTTTACATAATAATCATCCCGAATACCGAGACGAATGAAATTCCCGTAGTCAATATCGTGTGCATGAAGTTCATTTCCACTAGCAGCAAGGATATTATCCATGGTAGTTGCGTAAATTGTCTGAGGTACAGCGTAAACAGCGATATCATCTAAAGCTGTCTCACATAATTTCTGTTGGATAGTAACTGTATCAGACAATCCATCTACTGAACTGACAAAGATATTTTCATTTGTATAGGTACTCTGATTCAGAAGATGATTGATTTCAGATAATTCCTTTGTAGTAAATACGTTAGCTGGAACAGCTTCACCGTCAACTTCTTCAATACCTGTCCAGGTATTCATATCCATATTTTTAGCAAGAGCAGATCTGGATTCATTCACTGAGGTTTGTTCTGATTCTTTTTCCGTAACTTCTTCTTTCCTCTGTTTCAGAGCATAAGCACAGGAATCGATATGGTTTTCATCTAACTGTAGTGCATTCTTTTCGTACTCTTCATGCTTATCTTCGAATCCACTTTCCGTTAAGACGGGATATTTGTCTGGATCGGACTGTGAAAGTTCTTGATATCGCTCCCACGTCAAATCATAATGACTCTTTTTCAGCAGATTCACAATGTCCTGATAAGACTGCAACTTCACTGTCAGTTCATTTACACCATAATAATCCCAATTCGTCTCATAGGCTTCCAGATAATCTTCTTCACCTTCTGATGTAGGAAGATCACGGTTATCGATTTCGATTTGAATATTTGGAAGGATTGTGTCCGCAATCTGATGATAGATATTGGCATCGGGGGATGCATTAAGTAAGTCCATATCGAAGTTACCCTCGTCATCGACGTAGATTTTTTCATACCCCAGCTTTTGTGCTTCATAATCTGCTTTCAAAGAGAGCAGTTCTTCATCGCTGAGATTCTGCCAATTCTCCGGGTTACAATCGGAAACAGGCATCCGGTCGTTTAATCCCGTAATTTCATCTTGCAGCGTGTTCCATTGCCGGGAATAATCAGCGTAGGTATATCTTGCGGAATCACAAAAAGCTGACCATTTCTTATACTTCTCAATCGTAGAAGCGCTAAGATATTTTTCATTTAAGAAATAATCTGAGAGGTAGATCAGATAGTTGCTACCACCGTTGACCTGTTCAATCCCTAAATCATCGCCACCTGTGACACGAAATTTTGTGAAGATATTATCTTCATCCACGGTTACATCATTTGTATTTTCGACATTTCGGAAACCGATCGTAACATTGGTATCTTCACCATAATTCTCGACACGGTAGAAATTCACCTCCAAATTTAAATAATCAAATTCTACAATACAGTTAAAGTATTTCTCAAAATCCTGCACCATAAAAGAGTAGGCATCGCTATAATCCACATCAAAGGTACCTACTTCATCTGCAAGTTTGACCGAGGTAGTTACCAATTCTCCGTTATCGTAAGTTTCGTATACTTTTGGGATCGGATCTACATAGCCCACTTTCCATCCAGGAACCTTAGATACTAAAATATCTACTAAGCTGAGTTCAGGATTGCTTTCATGTTGGAATTTAATATTTTCTTTTGCAAACTCAACACCCTCAATTTCCTCTACATTGCCATCTACCAACATCTCCAAGGAATCTGTTGTCCCACGATTTACCTTCCACTGATCCAATGGAACCTGTCCATATTCCTTTTGAGCAGAATACGCATTGATCGTTTTATATTCCCTATTGCCGGTATGATGGATTGTCGGAGTATCCATGATGAACCATCCTACATTTGAAATGCCAAGCTTCATATTTTTGGATACTAATTCATACCCGTTTGCCTCAACTAATTTATCTTCAGTTTCTACATGCTGTTCTATATTAAAAGAGATAGAGGAAAGGTCATTTCCGTTTCCGGTGAAGTTTACAGAGTGGACATCAATCGAATTCAATGCACACAGAATCGTTTTGTCCGGTTTTGCGAGATAAGCACGAGACGGCTCAATCCGGCCATAGTGATCGTATAAAATCCTCAACTAGATCAGCCCTCCTTTGTGCGGTTCTAAGTAAGAAATCCGAAGCGAAAAGTTTCCCCTTACACAGAAGCTATTGTTCCCATAAATAAGACGCATCCAATAGATTTCATCTTCATCTTGAATACCCATCGTATCAAACAGCACCGGTCGATCCAGCAAGTCGTAAATCGCAAGGTTCTTGGCATCCACTTTGATTTTCAGACCTTTCGACAACTTACAGTAAAAGAACCCGCCTTGACAGATGGTATACTGCTTATTAGATTCAATATAGTAAGCCACGTACTTATTTTGGATTCCGTATGAGTCTTTCATGTAGAATAAAAGAGCAGTTTTATCGCAGATTGTTACTACATTCTGATGTGCATCATCATAGAGATATGCCACCGTTAGATTATTTAGAGACGCATAAGCGCTGATTTTCTGCATCAAGAGAATGATATTATTGTCTTTATCGTCCGTTGCAGATATCATTCCCGTATCTAAAATGTGACTATCTGACAAATTATGAATGAAAATTTCTTCATTGTTGCTTGGAGTAATTTCCAGAGTAGGATAGATGTAATCATATCGATCACTGCTGCTATTAGAAACCAAGAAATTATTTACGCCAGAAATTTGCTGATCGATAGCTTTCTCAGAGTAAGAAAATGGAGAATTACATGTGAACGTACATACTAAACCATAGCAGATTCCCCATTTATCATGAGGAGTAATAGAAGAGAAGTATCCTTTTACTTTAGCTTTTTCGCCATTCTCCTTAGTTACTTCAAGCCACATATGATTTGGAGGCGAACTCAGCCATGAAGCAATAGATTCGTAATCGGATTGTTCAATTTCTAATTCCTCCTGTGACACATAAAAACTATCGTCTTTCATTAAATGAATATCGAATACCAATGTTTCAGAATATCTTGTGCCAAAGCCTGTTGTTTCCGGCCGATATTTATTCATGTCACTGGATTCCATTTCTCGTGTAAGAACAGATGGAATAGAAGTATCTTCTTCAAAATTCACAGAAATCAAATGTTTTTGTGACAATGTTTGATTATCAAATTTAAAATCTTTGCAAACTAATATCATTTTTGCTCACCCCACTTTTCACGCAAAAGGACCACGGAATAAACCGTGATCCCATTGTGATATTTTAATGTTAAATACTTTTCTTAATGCCAATCTTACCGGCATCTTTATATGCCTGTTGCATTGTATAATCATATGATTTTTCCAAAAGCTCTTTCAGACCCGGCAAGGCATCTTTGTCAACAGATCCATTCACCGTAAGCAGGCTGTCATAATGGTTATTGACCACCATAGATTGATTTGTCTTTCCTACTCCTGTATTCGAAATACTTTTCATGATCGTATTCGTATTGGCTCCGAGAGTAAACAGATTTTTTGTTAAATCTGACGGAACAACTCCATCACCATGCTGCAACCATGTATGATCATTTCCGCCACGGCGGATAATTAATTCCTTACCCATTTCGTTGATCTTTGCAAACTGATCTTCTGATACTCCAAGAGTTCCATCTTTATACCCGCTGATCTGATTCAGCTTAACCCATCCAAGATCACTATAGTAACCCGGCTGCGGTTTTACACCAAGATGAATAGAGTATGGAGCTTTAGAATTCATGTAAGTAATGTAGAGATATTCCCCACGATGTTTGCTTCCAACTGGTCTGGAACCATAAGAATCATAATAGTACTTTCCGCTTTCAAATTTAACCTTATCTCCAATGCGAGGAACACCGTCACCGGTTTTCTTGTTCGTGTTGGAATTTGGGTTTGAAGGCTTCGGTTTTGGCGGATCTGGTTTCTTAGTAACTGTGACTCCGCAAGAAGCTGATAATGCGGTACCATCTGTTGTCATCGCAGTGATCGTCGCAGTACCAGGTTTTACAGCCCTAACAGTTCCATTAGAAACAGTTGCAACAGCCGTATTGCTTGATTTCCAATTCAACTTCTTATTGGCAGCATCAGTCGGTCGTATCGAATATTTTACTGATCCAGATTGTCCCTCTTGAAGTGAGAGAGAAGTAGTGGTAAGTTTTAATTCTGCAACCGGACGATTCGTAGTATTCGGTTCTTGACTAATAATGTTTTCAATATTATCATTATTACTTTGCGCCTCGCCACTTTGGATTGCCCCAGTATTAATATCAGATACGGAACCACTCGGATTATAATCAGGAGCAATTGTATTACTGTCATTGACTTGATCTTGTGCGCCAGAAGCAGTACCAAGATTGTCAATGTTAGAACTCATACCTCCACTTGGGGTAAAGCCTGTATTAGCAATGATTTCTTGAATTTTCCCATAAGCAGTCTGGTACTGATCAACGACTCGATTCAGCATTTCTGAAATAACTTGCTCCTGCTTATCAACATTGTAAGTTACTTCATCGAGGGTATCCTGAAGAGCCTGGTTAAGATCACCCGATAATCCTTCGTATCCCTTTTCACGGACATCATATTCATGATCGCTTCGAGTCTCGCTCAACGCATTTTCGGCCTCTTGAAGCTGCGATTGAAGCCTCTTGAGTTCAGCTTTTGCGCTCTCGTTATTCACTCCGGAAAGGGCGCTAATTTCAGCCTTAATCTGATTGATTTCTTTTGTCTGGCTTCTAACATTCCGACTATAAGAATCGTTGTCTTTCTTTGCTTGAAGTAATTCTTTATGCTTATCAATGCTATCTTGGATAACATCATTTTCGGCTTCTAATTGAGCTTTCCATAAATCTATGATCTCGTCTTTGTAGTCTTCAACTACTCCCACTGAATCACGAATCGCAGAAAGGAAATCTTTTTGCTGTTCTTCATATTCAGAGGTAGAAATATTACCGTTTTCGAGATCCTCATTCAGCTTCTCTAATGCCTCACCGTAGTCCTTGATTTGCTGTTTGGCTGCATTCATAGATTGGCTGATTAAAGCCACATTGGTAATACCTTCAGAAGTCAGGCCGCCATTCTTGCCAATAAACGCTTCATCATTCAATAAGCTGCGAAGATCATCTGCCTCTGTGATTAAATCACTCAGGGCTTCTTGACCGTCAAAGAATGGTTGCCATCTAACTTCCCAAATCCGGTCTTTAAGATCCTCAATATTTTCTAATGCATCATAAATCGAATCGTCCAGATCAGCAATCTGATCAGCAATCTCTTGATATCGGGTAGAGCCAACAGCATACAATGCTTGTTCTTTCAAGAGAGCATTTCGCTTATCATAATTTGCCTGAATTTGTTTGTTAGAGTTATCTAACTGTTCTTGGAGATCGGATTCTGATACATCTTCCCCACGAGATTCAGTATAGTCAGTTCCGTTCTCTAAACGCTTTGCTGATCGATCTAACGCATCGATGACCTGTTGTAATTTTGTGTAATCTAATTCACGGATCTGATCCTGCAATTCAATTAACGAATTGCTGGATTCTATAATTTCCTGATTAAATTCATTGATTGTAGCCTGTGCTTCCAGATAAGCATCGCTTCCTTTGGTAATGTACCCTTGAGACATTAAGGAATTGAATTCTTTCTGGTAATCAGCAAGCTGTTTTGCTAGATAATTATACTTGGCTTGTTCAGCGTTCACTGAAGAAGTTAAGAGCTGTTTTACATAATCACTGGTTGCTGAAGAACCAATATTATCATTGTAAGTGATCCGCTCTTCATTTAGATCCTGTAAAGTAGAATTAACTTCAACAAGTTTATCATAGTAATCGGAAATGTATTCCAGTCGCTCTAAAGCAAGTTCACGTTGCTGCTTTTGAAGTTCTACAATCTGCTCTTCACAGTCCTTGGCTTTGTCGAACCACTGCTGATAGTCATCAATTTTCTCTTTTAGAGATTCATCCGTGATTGTTTCAATGTTGAGGCTACCATCACGAATCTGCTTTGCATATGATTCGGACAGTCCAACAGAATTTGCTTGTGAGATATATTTATTATATCCCTGCTGATTAGCAGTAATTTCGCTGGAAATCTGAGATAAAGCTTTAGAATTTGCTTCTTGTTTTCCGGCAAGAGTAGTAGCTGTATCAATGGCATCTACCAGTTTTTCGGTAAGTTCACTGGATCGTTTCAGATAAATTTCTACATAATCCGTTACCTCTTCAAATTTATCTTTTGAAGAAGATCCAGACGATTTAGAAGAAGATGAAGATTTGCTTGATTTACTTGAAACATTCGATTTTCCAGATGATTTATTGGTTGAAGATGATTTTTTAGAAGAGTTGGAGGAAGCGTATGAAGGTTGTTTATGAGCAGTTGCATAACCACCTGTTCCAGGGACAGGTAATCGTCCACCATTCGCATACGCAGAACCATAAGCATAAGAAGATCCTTCAAGATAAACTTGCGCACGTCCTCCGCCAGATGTCACATATCCATTCCGTAATAGCTCTTCAGACTGTTTTGAGTTAAAAATTATGTCCCCACGTTTAAGATTTACAAACTCTGCACCACGATCACCTATGGTGGTATAACGTGAGCCACGCACCAATATTTCAGGACCCAACTCGCCTACAAGTGCAGTTTCATTACGTTCAATTCCCCAGTTACCAGAAGCAAAAGCGTGGCCAGCATTGCGATTAACTGTGCCATCTACATGAGCAGTACCATTAACATGGATTTTTCCAGCATATGGATTATTGTTTATTGCCTGTGAGATTGTTTGTGTGACTTTCTTAACAATAGTGGTAAATGTAACCGTTTTTGAAGAAGGGACACTATTTACAGCAGATGCGGTTTGATTCGCTGCACTTTGGACAGATTCAGCTCCAGTTTGAGAGATAAGTGAACTCCAACTCGTAGGAATAGATGATATAGAACCCTTGGCTTGATTAGCAGTGTTGGCAACATTTTCTCCACCAGACTGGCTTAATCGAGTAAGCCAAGATGAAGGAATATTTTGAATGGCAGACTGCACAAGACTTGCAACACCACTTGCACTATCTGTAGCTAAAAGCTCTGTTACTGTAGATTCTGGAATTCCAGTTAAACCAGAAATAACAGTAGAAACAGTGCCGGAAATACCATCGTTAGCAAGAAGCTCCGTTAAAACATCAGAAGGGATACCGCTTAATTGAGATAATACTTCCGCAATAACATCAGTAGCTCCATTATCTTGAGCATTGATTTCTACTAATTTTTCTTCCGGAATTCCACTAAGGTTAGATAAAAGTGAGATTAAATCATCTGATAAGTGATCTTCAGAATCTATTTCTACTACCTTTTCTTCTGGGATACCGAGTAAAGTAGACATAATAGAGTTACTAATTTCCTCGACCCTTTCTGCTCCTTTTACATCTGTCTCGAAATTATACTTAATTTCTCCATCTTTTTTAGAAGCTTTTTCAGCTTTCTTTTCTGCTTCCGATGTATCAGCAGTGAAAGTAATAGTACCATCTTTTTGAGTTTCAGCATCTAAAGCACGAGATGATCCATCGTCTAAAACTTCGGAATATACGATTTGACCATTTTTATTTTTCGTTGCATTTACAACGGAATTTTGCCCGTCAACTGTTGCATCAAATGTAATGGTACTTCCTTGCTGAAGTTTAGCAAGATAATCTTCGATAGATTGAGTATCTAATTCAGCATCTACATAAATTTTTTGAGGTTTCGAAAAGTAATCTTGCCACGCTGCTGTTACTTGTGATGGATCACTTTCTGCCGTAATTTCTGGATGGAGATCAGAGAATGAATTCAGAACACCTTTCTGTAATTCTTGCAGATTTGCAATGTCGGCCTGCAATTCAATTTTTTGTTTGCCGGTAGCCTTTTGCATTTTCTTCTGCAACTCAGAAATACTTGAATCAATATTCGTGATAGTTGCAGGAATTTCAATACCTTGCTGAGATAATCCCACACCCTCTTTAGCTGTACTGATATATCGATTATTCTGTGCGATCACATTAGCCCAAGCTTTATTTGCTTCGTCGCCCTCGAGACCGCCTGCAATCTGATCACGCAATTCATCAATTTGGCTCTGTATTGATGCAAGATCGTATTCAAACTTAATGTGAATAATCTGATCTTCAGTCAGCTTACTTAGATCTTTTTCAAAGATATCATACTGCGAATCCCACCCTTGAATTAAATCTCCAAGTCTGGATTTCCCAGCACCTTCCCCCATTTCATCATAAAGCTGTTTAATCTGATCTAACGAAGTTTTATATTCCTCTAATGCATCACCACTGAATAAAACATCGTCAAATTCAAATCCGTATTCTTCCAGTTTATGCATTGCAGCTTCAACTGAATTTACACCAACTCCTAAATCTTTTGCAGCTTCAGCAGTAGACTTGAATTCAGGCGTCATCTCGATTAATGATCCCGTTGTATCTTTTACTACATTGGCAATTCCAGCATCTTTAAGATCATCAACAAAATTATACATGCTCTGTAATGGGTTATCAGAATCAAACCAATTTTTGACTTTCTTATATGCTGACTCCCAAGCAGCAACATAAGCATCAGAATCATACTTATATTGATCTTCATCGATTTGAGTAGGGGATAACCATTGAGCAACTGTCTGGAAATCGTCCGTTCCAACTAACCCATTCTGATATAACTCTAACGCTTTTTGCAGATTAGAGGACATTGCATCCCATTCTGCACCCTGGTTATCTGATTCCATTGCGGCTTGCACACCGGCAAAAGACCCATCTACTTTTTGAGCTGCATCCGCTGCTTCATTAGCGGCAGTAGCCATATCCTTAAAATATTGTCCAACTTCTTTTGAGGTAACGCCGTCAATACTAATTCCGAGAGAATCAAAAGCAGAAGCGATCTCGTCTACAGAAGCGCCGGAGTTCGCTAACTCCTGCAAGTAGGATTTAATTCCGGATGCTTGTGTATCAGAAAAGAAATTTTCCAGAGATTGTGCTTTCCGTTCAATCGGCGATAAATCGATCATATTATAAGAATCGATTAAGTCAGTGATATCATTATAATATGATTCATATCCTGATTTGACTGCGCCAGTTGTTTGATCAATGAAGTTTTCCCGGAGAGAAGATAAGTCAGAAATATTCGAAGATAACCCATCCTTGAGTTTTTCCGTTTGAGCTTCAATATCAGATATCTGAGAATCAATATTTTCTTTTTCTTTTTTAGAAGAGCTGGATCTTTTCTCCATTAAGGAATCTCGCCGTTTATTTAATTCTTCTAACTCAGCGATCTCATTTTTCGTAGCAGTCACGATATCCGTATATTGATACCCAGCATCACGTTCCGCACTGTAAGGCCCATCTTTAACTTTTAATGGAGTAGCTAAATCTTCGGTAGAAGTTTTTTCTAATGCATCTACAGCATCCTCTGCTGCTTGCGTTGATTTTGCATCGGCTAATTGTTGAGCCAAATCAAGTTGTCTTTCCAACTCAGTACTTTGACGCTGAAGTCGTTCTAATTCTGCCTGATCCGTAATTGATAGTGTGCCTTTTGATTGAATAGCTTCAATCTGTGAATTCGTATCTTGTAATTGCGAATTCAGAGAAGTAACCTGTGAAGCTGCATCGGAATAGGACTGCTGAGATTCCTGGGCTTGTTCTTTCGCTTCGTCAAAAGCTTTTCTCTGATGATTAACAAAAGCAATCGCCCCAACAGCCGCAGCAGCAAAATATGTCAAAGGATTGGTAGCTAAAGTGACAAATAACGATTTCGCACTTGCGGCTAGACCTTTGAATGCAGCACCTAACCCTGTTACTCCGGAAGTAGCAGAAGCGGCAGAAGAACCAATGTCAACAATATCATCCGCTAGATCGATACCATCTGCAATATCACCGGTATAGTTCACAACATTTCTAATTGTTTCCTTATATTTGTCGACACCTTCTTGTGCTGCAGATTCTAAAGCGTCAACCGTAGATTGTTTAAGCTTTTTATTATTTTTAAGTGCTTCTCCAATCGCCTCATAATTATCGTCTAAATACTTATCAACTGCATCTTTATATGTGATTTTCTTCGCAGAAGCCTTTGCTGTAAAATCAGCATCACTGGCAAGTGCAAGTGCCTGAGCAGTCAATTCATCATTTAACCCCATGACAGCAGATTTCGCCTTAATCTGCTCCATTGTGTATTCACTGATACCGTCCGCACCGATTTGGAAAGCCAGATCGAAAGATTTCTGTTGCCATCCAAGCATATCATCCAACGAAGACAAATTTTTAAATCTTGCACCAGACATGGATGATACGCTTTCAAATAAGCTACCAACTGATTTAAGTGACTTTTCATACAATAATTTGGCTTTATTGATACAATATGGTATACTTATTTAAAAGATACTTAGGAGGTGCAGTATGTTTAGAGCAAAATGCCCTAACTGTAATCAAGTTGTAGAAGTGAAACTTGGACATTGTACAAATTGTGATTTTAATATATCGGATTTTATGAGAGAGATCGGGTTTTGTGAAGGAAATCAATTAAAAACAGGATATCTCCGTATATGTCCTAAATGTGGTTTGTTGACATCAAATGATGAAGAAATATTTTATTGTAGGAATTGTAACTCAATATTAAAACAAACAAACGAAAAAATATCAGATTTTAATAAAATTATTTGGGACAAATATAATTACAATCCAACACTAGCAGAACGTGATTACATTAATGAGTATGTAAAAGATACGCTTGATTTTAATCTTTATTCGGAACGGATCGAAGAAAGAGAAAAAAGAGAAAGAGAAACAAAACAAGCAATAGAACGTACTCGCCAAAAAAAGGCAGAAGAACAAAGAAAACGGGAAGCACTTCATCCTCAACCAAAATGTCCTACTTGTGGATCAACCGACATAAAAAAAATACATTCTGTTGCAAAAGCAGCAGGAGCAGTTGGATTTGGACTTTTTAGCAAAACAGCACGTAGCCAATTCCAATGTAAAAATTGTGGATATAAGTGGTAGTGAAAGTCGAGAAGGAGGGGACTCTTTTCTCCTTCTCGACCAAGTTAATTATTTGTTTTGTAATCCAAACGTTCCATTAGGTAAATCTTGATAATTTTTAAAGTATTTTTTAATATCTTTCGTTTTCATCAAAATATAAGAATTTATACGCTTATTTCTTCGTTCTGAAATATATACCTTGTTCCACAATTCTAATAGACTTTTTAATTCTTCTTGGAAAGCATCCCCTTCTTCCATATCAATCTCGTATTTTGCTATTGTTGTGTTCAGAGCATTCCTATTTACATATACCAATGTATTATCATCGAGATTTTTTAGATGTTTTGAATTTAAATATTTCATGAGATGTCCTCCTTTATAAAATCTTCCATCTTAATTTTAAATAAATCAACGTAATCATAGATTAAACCAAAGATAAATGTTTGAATATTCAAGTAATTCAATATATCTAATAAGTTGGAGTCTATATTACACTTGATTGATAACGCAGCAGCTAAATACGGACGTAAATATTCTTTCCCCTCTCGTTTGTATCTATAAGTGTTTATAGCGCTATTCGGAGCCATTGTAATAAAGTTATCATATTTTTCGTTTAATTTTGATAATGGATTGTATTCTTTGTTATGTGAATAGACAAAGGAACAGTTGTTGTCAAACGCTAACTTAATCATACTATCATAATTAATATCTCGAATCGAAGGTAAAATATGTTCAGCATTTGCTTGACAAAGCGTGATATAAAGTTCATTTTCTTCTTTCCCCATATTCGCATCCACCTTAATTCGATAATTTTTGCGTATATGTAACCGAATGTAATCTATACCAGGAAAGGCATCTTTAAAACTCGTCACTATTATTCCACATAATTCTCGTAAATATGATAAAAAGTTTTCATAGATAATTTTCTTATTAGCGATTTCGTTAAACAAATTTGTGACAGTAGAATTGTCCTCATTTCTATAAAAATAATTTTTATAAATTTCCTCTTTCTTTTTGGTGCCTTCTGTCCTTTTATATAGTTCATATTTTACAAAGAAATCTTGAATATGCATGGCTTGGAATTGTTTCATATGGGACATGATATCGTAAAATAAAATTGAAATAGTTTTCATTTTTTCAATAACCGTATTATCGATAAAAAGGTATTCACTTTTTAAAAAATTATCTCGATATACAGGTATTTTTAACGTTGGTCTACAATTAAAAGGTTTAATTGGAAGATAAATTCGTTTATCTTTCTTTTCTAAGTCAGTTAAGAGAACGTCATTATCATAATCGAAATTCCCATCAGTACATGTTTTACGAATTGAGATTTCACAAGAATTAGTTCTAAGATTTAAATGATATATAGAATACCTGTGAAATTCGTTACTTTCGTCTGCTCTTTTATTTTCCCATCCAATTCCAGTAACTAATGTTATATAAGATTTATATGTATCAAAATATGATTTTATTTGTCTATCATGAGTATGACCACTCAAATAAAAATCAATATTAAAATATTCTGAATTAAATAGCCAAGAAGATAGAAAGGTTTCATCACTTTCTTTGAGCCAACTTAAAGGATGATGAGCTGTCATTATAGTAATACATGGCTTAGATAGTGAGTGACGTTTGCTTTGATAAGCATCACGAAGTTTCGATAATTGCGTCAAATTAATACGTAACTTGCGTTTGTCTTCATTCCCCCCATATGATGCCCAAGAAGTATCTAAATTAATAAAAATGATTGCAAATTGTTGTTCATCAATAGCCTCGACATACGATGAGTCTACAATTTTCATACTATTTTTATTAAAAATATTTCTAATCGTATTTGCCAAGGCAAAATATTTTTTATATGAAACACAATGATACTCCCAATCTGAAGTGTCTATCTCTGGTATCTCACAAAGTTCCCTTTGCACTTCGACAAAATGTTTATCAAAAGAATGTTGCTTTTTATCATGATTACCTGGAACTATTTCAACCCCTATGACTTTATCACCTATATACTCATAAAGATCTTGAAAAAATTTTTTTGCAACTTCAAAAGTTTCATCATAGTTAGCTTTATCGATTACATCTCCTGTTATTACTATTATAATATGATTCAAATATTGGCATTGTTTCTTTATATCTTGAAGTAAATTTTTATGTACGTCAGAGTAGATACCATTTCTATTTGTAATATGTAAATCAGATAGATGTAAAATACTGATTTCCATAATTAGTGCCTCCATACTTTGTTTTTATCATTTGCATACAATATCTATTAAAGATTATACAACCAAAATACAAAAAAATAAACAATATTTTACCTTTACCTCAGAATAATTTCTCTCTTCTTGCCAAAACGATGGAAGAGTACACCGGATAGATTTTACTATCATACTTTAAATTTACCTTGGGACGTGCATTCAAGGATTATTGATTATGGCACCAATAAACCCCAGAGGAAGGGCGCCCTCCCAACACTTCCAGACATTTAGCACCTTTATCCCGCCATTACGAAGTCCGTAATTGCTACTAGCGGATTATATGATGCGACTTATACGCAGTCTGGTTGGCTCGTTGTTGTTGCGGAATATGGTATCAATCCCATACTTTTATTTCATCCACTTCACCATAACGGAATAGCAAGTTCAACGATTTATTCCTCTATTTATTTTAGAACCCTCTTCTCACTGTGTTGTCCGTTGCGCCATCATGCAACTTTCTCCACAATAATAGACCCACTTAATAGTAAACTATAAGAATGCAGGGAGGATTTTCCCCGATCCAGGTTCTTGAAGAATGCAGCGGTTCCAATACCGCCAAGCACCATCGGTAATATACCGACTTTATCAACTAATTCGGTTACAACATTTAAAGCAGCGGTAGCTCCATCAACTAATCCCTTTAAGAAATCAGAATCTAAAGTTACAGTTGATAACTCTTGGAACTGTCCTTTTAACCCTTCAAGTTTACCAGACAAAGATTCCTGATAAGCTTCAAACTTTTGCATTGATTGTCCAGATGCATTATCAGCGGTTTCAATGTATTTCTCAACATTTCCCCAATTCTGCATGAGGATCATAAACTCATTCATATGGTGTGTACCCGCAAACGCCTGTGATACAGCACGTTGCTGTACTCCACTAAATGATTTCCAACGATTAGCCGTATCAGCCAGTACGTCATCGAAATCTCGGAATTCATCCTGTGAATCTCTTAATTGAATACCAACACCACGAAGTACAGTCTCTACATTACTTAAATCTTCCCCATTATTTTGGTAATCTTTCAAACGTGCTAATTTAATATTACCCATTCGAGAGAAGATAGCATTCAGCGATGTACCGACAGATGCCATACCTTCCTGAGTAGTTTCACCAATTACAGCTGCGTAACTTAATAACTGTTTCGTACTCACTCCGGCTTGTTTTGCATTGGCAGCCACTTCATTAAATGCAGTTGCAAGACCGCCAACATCAGTAGCACTTGCCATATCAATTGCTGAGATTTCATCTACGAAGTTCATTACTTCTGATTCTGCCATGTCATAGGATTTCATAGCAGCAGTAATGGTTTTCGTGGAGTCTTCAGAAGACAGATCCCCGATCTTTGAAAGAACGATCGAATCTCTTGCAAGTTTTTGAGACTCTTCAATTGATTTTCCCTGTTTCAGCCATTCAGTTGCACTAGCAGAAACATCAACCATAGTCGCTTTTAACTCTTGCCCTAAATCTGCATAGGTGGACATGAGTTCAGCAGCCCGTTGTTGAGATACCCCTGTGGACATCTGTAAATCAGTCATAGCATCGTCAACCTGTAAAACAGCTTGAGCCATTGCACGTCCACCATCTACAACGACATTTTCAAGGATATTATAGATTCCGGCAAACTGACTAATTTGAGAAAATGCCCGCTTTAATTCTTCTGTAGTACTTAATCCAGTCATCCCCCTTGCAGAAGCTTCGGATTTAAGCATATTAACTTGCTTTGTGTACTCTGCAAGCTCTGATTTAGAAGTAGCAGCTTTCTGTCTTCTCGCAAGTTCTTCTAAGGTTTCGCCATATTCTTTCGCAGCTTTAGAGTTATTTTTTAACCAGGTTTCAGTTCTATTACCTGCTGTGATTGCATCAAGAGTATTAAAAGTCGTTGCCGCTTTCTTTATAGAATCGCCAAGGTTATCAGACTCTATTTTGGCTTTCTTCATTAAATTGTTATATTGGGATAAGTGAGTTTGAAGCTTTTTATAGCTGTCTGATAAGACATCATTATTTGGAGCAAACTTCACATCAGTAAAGTCTTTATTGATTTGGTCAAGAAGAGTACGGGCTTTTTCAAGAGTTTTTGTGGTTTGTCCGGAAAATTTTTGTATCGAAGCATTTGCTTTAGAAACGTCCACATCTAACTTATACGAACTGACGTATTTTTTCATTTTATTCAAACTAGATGTGAACTTTTCCATGCCGGAAGTATCAGCATCGAATTTGAATTTGGTTGTTTGAGTTCCTTTGAATTTTTTCAATAAATCATCTACTTTAGAAGAATCGATTTCTGTTTTAACCTTGATAGTATGGTTGCCGTTTTGTAATGCTTTTAATTTTTGTTGTGCTTCACTTGTATCTAAATTCGCTTTGACTTTTACTTCATAATTACTCAAAAAATAATCACCCCTTTCTATTGAAAGCTCCCTAGAAAGGAGCATAAAAAAAAGATCTAACCATTCGGTTAGATCCTAAATTATTATCAAATGTTTAGTTTTGAGATAACAGTTCCCGGATTTCATCTAAACTTTTGCCGGATTCCACTACCAACTGAACAATTTCTTCTTTCTGTTTTTCCTGTTTTAAATATTCCTGATATGAATCATACGCTATTTTATCTTTCTCCAATTGCTTCAACTCTGTTTTTTTAGCCTTCAATTCTTGAGTTAGATTTTCGATCTCAATTTTCAACTGTTCAATCTGTGAGCTTGGATCTTCTGTCACAAGTTTCTTTTTTCGTGCCATTTGGTACACCTCCTATGAATTGATATTTAAAGTATACCATAGTGGCAGACAAAATAAAATAAATACAGAGCTATGCACGATCAAAATATTTCGACATATGTTTGTCTACAATGTCCGGAATTTCATCCTCCGTCCGGTGGAAATACCCGGACTTACCAAGAACCCCGGAAACACCTTTTTCTGTTACGTCAATTACTTCATCTCCGCTATATGTACCTGTTGAGTAACTGATTGATTCATCCATATAAGCCGTAAATTTCCATTCTTTCCCACCACCGGAAACGGGAGTTGTCTCTGGCGATGTCAGCAATGTTCCGGTTCTTTTATATATTTTTGGAGATCCCTGACTATAGTAATCCATGACATTATCTTCCAGTTTTTCTTTTACTTCATTACGTGCGCCGGTCATGGCACTTGCAAGATCTCTGCTGATAGCTGATTCCAATTCAGCAAAACTATTCACCATTTTGGACATTCAAACCACTTCCTTATTCTGCGTCTTTACGAATTGGAACCACATTCGACTCCGATGAATGAGGATTTGATCCATCTTTGCGAAGTTCTCGCACATATGCTTTGGCGATTTTCTCCACATCACCATTGGTATCAGATACAGTCTGCATGAAATGATTCATGACATCCATGTCAATGCCATTAAATTTTGATATGTCTAATTCATTAATTTTTTTGGAAAGATGATCTAAAAATTCTCCGAGAGAATCACGTCTGGTTAAAATTCTATTTAAATATAGTTGTTTCATAAATGACAGTTTTTCAGCAACGCACTCCATTACAAATCGCATTACCTGTTGAGGGTAAGTCAATACAGTTTTCCGCTTAGACTGCACAAAGAAACTGCAAACCGTTTCGTTTACCTCTTTATTCTGAATGACGGCATCATAGATCACTTCCCCATCTTCAAAATAGATTCCTTCCATGAAGAAGGTAACGATAGCCTCGACTTGTGCTGGTTCTATGTAATGTGGACAATAAGCACTTACAAACCCGTCTTCGTCAAATTCAAACTGACGATTCACGATATAATCAATGGCCATTACTTTATCATCAAAAGAGATATTTTCTTTAACTTTCAAATTTTCAATTTTCATATATACAATCCTCCAATAATTTGATATGATATTTTGATGAGAGCAGTTCTTATCTCATAATTCTGAGAGAAAGATCTGGTGAAATCTCATGTTTAGTCAAAAATATAAATGTGTGTACGTACGTGCATACACAAGAATCAGATTCGGCCATATCGAATCTGTATGTGCGCACTGGCGTTCTTTGCCTAAAAAATAGCGTAAAGCATCGTTCATTCCTGTAGCTGTGGATCAGACTCTCGTTTTGAAACACATCTACTGTGGGAACTACTCTCATCAATCATGCGAATAATAAACCTTAAATTTCCAATAATTATTTTCCCCATCCCACATCTCATACGTTTGATCCCATGCATTATACCGAATTCCCTGCAACTGTGTAGAGGTATGACAAATATGAATATATAAAGATGATGGAAGAGAGTAGTTATGTTTTTGCATCTCATTGCTAATTTCGAATGAATACAATGAATCACTTCCCATTATAATAGAGTCACAATAATTTCTGTCCGAGGGTGCTCTGGGTCATACTCGGCAGAAAGAGTTAGACTTTTGAGGTGCTTCATGTCATCGTCTACAATAAAACCAGATACTGTAAATGCATCCAATAAAAACTTCGGAACTTGATTATCTACATCTCGACGAATCCTATTTTCAAAATATACTATTATCGTAACCGTAAAATGTTCTAATTTCTTATTTTCATACCCGAGATCCTGAATAAGCCAGCAACCAAAATCTTTCCATTTTTGTTTAAGGGCATTCATTTGTGGTCTTGGCAATATAAACCATTCGTTAATAGATGGATGTCTCGGCCTTTCAATTGGTAGTTTCTTCGCTTTTGGATGACAGCGAAAATAGAACTTATCATATCGATCAAGAGTATCCTGATCAATTACAATTTTTATTTCTTCCATAAACTATCTACTCCTTAATGGTTGGATGGAGGAGTAGAAGCTTTCCAATATTCCCACGCTTTTTTAGTTTCAGGGGCAAAATAATACCCGATCAGTTTTCCCTTATATCCTTCATCAATCCAAACAGGTTGTACATTTAATTTGGCATAGGTGATAATCTGTTTCAGATTACAGATTTTAATTAAGTTTTTCTCACCATAGACTTCTTTTACATCTTCAAATGACTTGAATTTAATAGTAATCACCTCGCTTGTTTTATTATCGTAAAAAATAGGGCATAAAAATATTGCGGATTGCATATCTTTATACCCTATGTATCAATCCACAATCGATTAACTATTTGCCATGATTCCCGCTGTTTTCATAGCAGCAATCAATTCATTGATTTTATTTTTTAAATCTGTAGTTGTTTCTGTTGTAGCATCATCTACTTTTGCCATCTGTTTTACTAGACCGGCTTTAGCAGTAGTAGCATTACCCGGAGCCGTTGGCATCGCCTTATCCAGTGTCTCGATGCCTGTTTCCATATTATTTAATGCTTCTTTTGTAATCGTTTCGTTATCTTGCCAAGTTTTCTTTGTGTAAGCCATCACGACACCTCCTTATATCCGTTTTCCAACTTTTGCCTTACCAACTTTCCCCCTGCCGACTAAGGCAAGGTCATCAGGGGGAATTATTCCCCCTCAACTTCCTCCGGAAGCAGTGTCAGATCGAGCAGATTTCCATCATCGTCAACCAGTAGGTCGCATGTAATTGTAACTGTTGCAGGATCTCCATTATTAGAAAATGCAAGAGACATTGTAGGCTGTGGAACAGCTTTATATGCCTTGAACAGATAAGGAAGAATGTCGTCATCTGTCGTTTTCATATATGTATCTCCGTAAACCGTGAAGGCTCTTGGGAAACTTGTAGACTTAATATTGATATTGTACACATTAGTTTTCTTAGTTGTGTAGAATACAACAACAGCTGTATCCTCGTCCCCTGAAGCAAGAGTGATCTGTTTAGATGATACAGAAGAAACTTCAAACTCTGTTTCCAGATTTATATCAGCAGCATCATATACCCATACCTGTCCCTTTGTCAGAGCATCCTCTGTATTAAGGCTAATCTGGTGAGATGCTCCAATTGTTGCGTTCACTCTTTTCATAACATTAGCAGTATCACTTCCTGTACCACCAGACATCATTTCCCACAGTTTCGGCGTCTGAATTTGTGTCTCAATAGTAAGCGTACCACCTCTATCGCCAGAGAAAGACACTTTCTTCGGATGTCCTTTTCCACCATATGCATATACAGTCTCGCCTGTAAGTTCCTGGCTAGATGTATTAGCGTAGTCTACATAAAGAAATGGGTTTTTTGTTTTATACTCCTGGAAAATCAAGTCAGCAACCTCACGGTTAGCCATCTGCTTTGAGAATAAATTATTTGCCATGAATATTCTCCTCCTTTTTAAAATATAAAAAAGAACCCAGCATACCATTAGGTATCACTGCGTTCCTCTGTCTTGTCATATATATTCGTTCCCCACGCTCCAAAATGGAATGATTTATCCTTATCTCCCCATGCGGCAACACGCATAGTTAAAAAAGTATATTGATCATCAATCTGTAAGCGCTGATATGAATCAAAAAGTTGAAAAACGGTAATATCTCCAACATTAGTCCACGTCAAAGTTTTGTCACGGGACACAACGGATGAAAGAATATTACCGAAAGTCAAATCTTTATTTTGTGCGTTTTTAATTTTATTGAATTTTTGTCTTCTCTCATGAATTCTTGCATAAATCTGTTTACCACGCCGGTTTCTGGCTTTTGATAAATCATCTACTTCGTTTTCATCCGGAGTGATATGTACACGTTGCAAAATAATTTGAAGAATCTTACTATAATTATTTCGATTAATTACACCAAGTCCTGCAAGGTTTCCATCCGAATCATTCTTCTTAGTTAAGAAAGCCTCATACTCCGGATACCAAGAAAAATCTTCAACAAAGAAAAAGTTGAGCGCATCTGTAATGACATTCCGAAAAGATTCATCCATTAAAACAAGGTCAAACTTCGTCGTGTTCAATATTTTTCTTGGAGAAACTTTGATCCCTTTTTTATAAGTCTTATAATAATTTTCAGGAGACATACTTACATGATTCACATAAATGGCATATGTATAGTAGGTAATATCCCAGACTTCATTAATAGTTGGACTTTTTATAGAGCCAATTCCTTCAAAATGTAGAGGACGAGGAGATAATAAGTCACTATAATCAAGCGTCATATCAGTCCCAGCACCTCCTTTATCTTTGGTGTGATATGGAAATCGGAAATAACATAAGAAAGAACCCGGCCATAATACTTATTATTTGGCACGTTTGTAGAAATAGGATATCGATCCGCAAAATTGACCGATCCAATTCCAAAATCCCTGCCAACTGCTTGACTGCATATAAGGCGATTGATTGCCATCATTGCCATGTCGCATCGATTTCCAGCCAATCCCTTTTTTGTAAAATATACAGATTCTTCATCGGAAAGATCCAAAATATCATGGTGAGAGTAGACATAGATTTGCAAAGAAATATTTTTAATTCTGGAATTGGGAATTAAAGATGCGATAGTCTCCATACAAATAAAAGTACGAGTATCTTTTACCGTTTCTTCAATGTATGGGTGGGTAAAACAATGTCCTACCAAAGTAGTTTGACGTGGTTTCCCATACTTATCAACAGTATAAGAACCCCCTTTCCAATTTTGCCCATAAGAAAAATTAGAGTCATCTAACTCTGGCATAACAAGACGTGTTACAAGGTCATCGTTCATAAAAAGCAATTGTAAGGTATCTTTAAAGGCCCCGAATTCCCAAAGGGGATCATGAATAATTGATTCAGACATGTCATCCCCTCCTTATTAAAATATTCCTTTTATAAAAATTTGAAGTTGAGCAACAGGCTGATTATCGACGCAGGCTTGCAGATAAAAGCTCTGATCCCGCAGTGATTCATCATTAACCTGTAATTGGGCAGTATTGTCATCCGGCGTGACAAGAATTTGATCTGCGAAATCGGAAACTTTCCATGTCACAGTCAGATTTTCCGGATTTCCAGTTACTGTCTGTATTTGTGCGGTATAAGTACGTGCTTTATGTAAAAGTAAATCGGTACGACCATCAATCCAAATTTCATAATCCGCTGATAGATCAGGATCAGGTCCCGTAGCAGAAGGAGTGAAATAATCACAAATTCCTAATTCCTGATTATCGTCATCGTGAAGTTCGTCTTGCGTTACCGTAATACGAACCAGACCATTATCCCCAAAATGAAGAGTAGTAGAGTCATTTTGCGTGATGATATATGGAATAGAATAGTCTAAGCTGACAAAGAACCTTTGAGGTGTACATAAAGAAATGGTGTCAGAATTTGCCTGCAAAGTAAGCATATGCTGAGATGATCCGAGAGTCATAACTTTATCGCTATATTCACCGGAGTTATATTGAGTACTATTTATATCTTGACAAGGATATTCTAAAATGGTCCCATCGGAACGCTGCCATTTTAGAAACCAGTTACATTCTGTCAACAAGCCTCTCAAATGAATCTCATTTTCATTGTATAATTCTGTACAGATCCAATACTGCTTTGTATTTTCTTGATACAGATAATCACCAATGTGGATATTTGCATCAATCCGTACATGAAACGAAACACGATTTCCGTTAGCAGCACTGTATTTGCGATCATGCAACTTGATCGGAAGCAGATCATCAGTATGTGGATCTTCACCTGGAATCCATCGGAACATACAGTCACAATAAGATGAATCATGCTGAAATTCCAGATCAGCAATGTGAATGGCATCACGAATTTTCATATCCCGCATATTTGCTCCGTGAGCAGAAAGGCGGGTTTTCATTCTGCTAAATCCACTCATATTATCGTCCCCTTTTTAAAACAGAATCGAAGATAGGTGATTTCGGATAGGACAAATTAATCATAAGCTGATCATTTTCTTTTTTGTACATTTCACGTACTTCTTTTACTTTTCCCAGCACATCCTTATTATCATATTTGTGAAAATCAGTTGAAGAGATATGGGCCTGTAACATTTCACCTGTTCTGATAAAGTTAGAATCAAGATAACAGATCACCATATAATTCGACAGAATTTCGAAATTCCGGTCAGTCAGTTGAAAGTTGAACGTTTTTATTAAGTCGTCCCGGTCATCTAAATCTTGACTGCATCCGGAAAACATTAGAATCGCTGGCTTCAAATAATCTTGAATAATGTCATATGCTTCATCTTCATCAATCCCAGCGAACCCGTAATCTCTGATCTTCGGGAAGACGCTATCACAGAGATTCCTATATGTAGTATTCTTATCCAAGATTATCACCACCTTTTTTTAAATGGATTCAGAAAGATCGAACTGAAGTTCCTTCTCAAGTAAATGAATAACATTGATATTAGTCAGAGTTCCAGCTTTAATCATCTGCCGAGTTTTAGAAATAAGAATATCCCTCATACTTACATCTAATGCAAACTTGATCGTACTCTTAATCTCATCTGTATCTTTCTTGAATAGTTCTTTTAAATTATTAATCTTTGCAACATTTTCGTACACGTGTTGAAGCCGGAACTTCTGGATAGCACGTTCATCCAACAGAATGACAAGTGGTTTATTTAGATAACTACGTTTATAGTTATTCATTTCATTCAACTCTGCAACTGTCATATATTCAATAGATCCAATCTGATTCCAACGGAAGATTGCATTCGTACTTCTGGCTCGGTAGGTCAACCCTCCAAATGTAATCGATTTGACCGGAATGATATCGTCCAGTGACAAGCCAACATCACCAATCTGCACATCATCGTCAACAGAATCATCTAATTCATCGATTGCCTGAGAAATAGACTCTATAAGAGAAGAAGCAGTAGTATGAGTAGTTTCCTCTGCCTTTTCTACTTCATAATCGTCATCAGTCATTACACTGTTAGCAACTTCTTTTTCCTTGATTTTTTCAATCAGTTTTTCTTTCCCACAGTTTCCTACGGTTATACCGATTTCTTTGGCATATTCCTTTAATTCACTTAAACTCATAGCCTCAAAATTCATACTTAGTCCTCCTTTGATTTCAGCTTATTCCACTGTTGAATGATTTCATCAAGGCGGGTCGATTTTTGAAACACATAATACGTTAGATTATTATTCCGGTTCCGGCCCTTATTTAAATAATCAATTCCTTGACTTTTAATAAAATAAGCAAGTTTGAAGGAATAACAAAAGAACTTGTCCTGATTTTTCATAATTCCTCCATTCTATTATCTTCAGTAACGTCAAAAGGCAAAAAAAAAGAACACCAATCGGCGCTACTGAAGTCATATCATTACTCGATTGTATATTTGCCGAAAAGACTTGAAAGAATTACCGCATGGCCCAGTTTCGTCTGAACCTGTGAATCTACTGTCTGGTCATGAGTTTGCTGTTCACTCAAATCTCTTGCTCTTGTATCTCCCTCAAAGTAGAGTTTGATCGGTTTTTCCAAATCTGGAAGTACATAAATCGACTTATTATCTACTTTGAAATCGTATGTACCACGAATGAATGTCTGAGGAATCTCAATCGCAGTTACTCCAAGACCTGTCAGATTTAAGAGTGCACCAGTAGTAGCCATCTCTTCTTTCTGGCTCTGGGAAATCCAATTAGCATCAATTCCTTCAGCAATATTTGCCAGTGCTGTTTTTGTACCAGCAAGTACAACATTTTTCTGAGATGCTGTCTGCACTCTCTGAATCAGTTCCATCATTGTTTCTCTTACATAAGCACCTGTTTCTTTAAATGCTTCTGGAAGATAGGTGCCGATTCCGTTGAAAGCTGCGAAAATTCTACCATCGATCTCTCTCTGGAATGCGGCCTGCATGTTTCTCATCATAGTTGCGAGATCAATTGCACCAGTTAAGAATCTTTCTAAATCATCGTAAACATGAATATAGATCCATTCCGTCGGTACAGAAAAAGAACGTTTTCCCTGTAATTTCTGTCGTTCTGTATCCCAGTGATTTCCGGAGAATCTGGATGCGACAAGAATTCCATCCTGATCAATAACGTACTCGTTTTTCTCGCCGAGTGCGCCATTATGATATTCTACAAACTGACGATAGAAAGGAGACATTTCCCAAGCCTGCGGCAGGTTCGTAGTCAGAACATTTTCCATTACTGTGAAAATTTCGTTCTTATGATTTCTCCATGCCTGCCAGGTTAATTTATCCTGCCCAAGAATTTCGAAGAATGCCTCTCTTACAGCCTGATCAGTATACTTAGCCTGATTCTCGTCTGCAAAAAGGGCTACTCGATTAGACAGACTATCATTCATTAAAGTTGTTAATTCATTTAAGTATCCCATCTTAGACCTCCTTATTTTACAACTTCGATTGTATATTTCTTCATAACTTCGCCTACTGCATAACCGAAGTCACCATTCTGTGTTCCAGCAGATCCGATGCAGAACGGGAATCCAACTTCCTCTACTCTACGAACAACCAGAGCAGAAGTAGATCCTGCGTCTTTTACATATTTACCGCTCTCGAATTTCACATGATCACCTTCTACGAATGGTGTCTCAAGATCAAGGTTGTAAACTTTGAATTTCATATCTTTTTCCAGACGGTATGCTCTAAAAGCAACACCAGCCTTATTGATATAATTTTCTTCGTTCTGATCAGTTGCTCGGTATGTTTCATAGTTCCATGCCGGATTTGCAACTAAATACATTCCGTCCGTATAATCAGTTTCAGCTTCGTAAACGCTTGTTTCACCTTCAACAAGATCACCTTTTCCTACGATTGCACCATTCTCAATATTAGATGCGCTCTGAAGAGAAAAGCATACACTGCGAGGAACAAACGCAGTTTCAACTACCATATATCCGTTACGCATATTGATAAACCTCCTTATTTGGCATACTTATCAAGCAGGTGTCCATATCTGCTTGTAGTCTTATCTGTATTTTTGTGATTAGAAAAAGTTGTGGAAACCGGGGTATAAGAGAAAGTCCCCTTTGAAGAATTATTCATCATAGATTTGCCAGCCATCAGAGTTAAATCTTTTCTGATTTCTTCAACAGATTTCGAATAATCAAGACGTGCTTTGTAAATCAGGAAATCTGCAACTTTTCCAAGTTTCTTAGAGAACTCAGCAACAACTTCATCGATTGCATCTTTATGTTCCTGCTCTTTCTGTTCAGCAGCAGCAGCTCTGAATGTTTCCAGTTCTTTCATAGCTAATTCATACTGTTCATTTAAAGCACGGTACTGAGCAACCAGTTCTTCATTGGCTTCATCATATTCTTTTTTGATTCTTGCTTCATAATCAGCTAATGCATTCTCTGTAGCTTCGTGGATCGCTCCAGCCATATCAAACTCACTGAATCCATCGGCTTCAATTTTTTCACAAGCAGCCAAGCTCATTTCACTTTTTGCATCAAAATTGATAACCAGTTCTTCTGTTTCCGCTTCAGAAGTAATTGCATAATCGAACGCATAAGCTTTATAATCTTCCAGATCGATTACATTTACTTTCTCGTCAGTCACATTCAGAAGTCCATATTTCGGACGATCTGTGTCACCAATCTTATACTGTGAAAGAGCTTCAACAAATTTCTTTAATTCCATTTGTGGTACTCCTTCCTTTGAATTCGTATATTTTTTGTATTCATCAAGCATATGTTGGAATTCCTGCTTGAAAGAATCCATTTCATAATGTCTTCCGATACATGCTTCCTCGAAACATGGTTCTACGTCAGTACCAAGGATACAGGCAGCAGAAAATGTGAATTCATCAATTTCTAAATAGTGATCATCTGTATAATGTGCATTATCAATAGCAATCTCCATACTCTGCGGATGCTTCTCGTCAAGAATTGTTTCAACTTCCTGATACCTTTCTTTCCAAATAATGCATCCTTTTAGCTGCAGGTATTCATGCTTGGTATGACCATCTTTTTCTGTAATTGTGACCCACTGTGCATTTTCGACCGCTTCTTTTGTAATAAACCCATATGGTTTTGTAGTCTGTTCAAACTTAATACCTTCGCTGTCGATTATAATTTTCCCGCCGTGAGTTCCGAAATCCTCTTCGCCTTCCTTATAAATGAATTCCCCTACAATCGGAATCCCATATAAACTTGGAAGAGCATTATTAATTACTTCTTTAGAGATTTTTGAATAATTTCGATTCTTTCCGTGATAGCAGAGCAGAATATCAGTTAAAGCAAACTGCTTATTATAGGAAACTTCTGATCCAGATAACTGAAACCGAAACTCTGTATCATACCGTAAGTACTTAGGTTTCAATTCGCACCTCCTCTCAAAAGTTCATATATGAAGAAATGAAAAATGAGCATTCTTCAAATTTTGAAGACAGCTCATCGATCAATTCTTTACTTTCAATAAACTGATAAACTGTCTGACTAGCAATCTGAATTTCACGGTAATCAAAACCATGCGCCTTCAATTCATCAGCTTTTTCTTTATTTAATACATTGATTAATCTCACGATGACACCTCCTTATACTCGATTAGCAGGATCATTCGTATCATTTTCTCTTGCACGTTCTCCGCTGGTGCTTAAATCTTCGTCATTAATCTGGTTCCTGCCAGCCGTTCCTTGGTCAGAAGAAGACTCGGTATAGGATGATTTCAAAGGAGTCATTAAGTCAAACACATCACGGAACATCACTTGCTCTATCGAAATATTTCCCATGAAAGATGCCGGGGACATTCCCATCGCAGCAGCAAGCTTTTGTTTATTTGGCATACTTGCTTGAGCAAGTTTTAACTCAGAGTCGATCACTTCTTGCGAATTAAATGTCGTAATATCTAACAGGCGATATACGAACCGATAGTTTTTATCAAGGAAGCCACGAATTTTCATCTGCAATGAAATCCAGTCTTCAACTTTTCTATAGATTCGAAATACATCCCCACTATCATTCGTGATACTCAATTTTAATTCGCTACCAGAAGAAGATCCAGAAAGTAAAGCTTCAGATACACCGACTTCTGCAAAAGCCCAGGTTGTTGCATCTGACACCTTATCCCGGTCGTCCGAATTCGTAGAGGAGAACTCCACGGAATCCACATCCCCCGGATAAGGAAGAACGCCGATATTGTCCTGAATGACCTGTACCGCAGTCTGGATGAAAGGAGAAAGGACTTTATCATCCATAGTCATCTGTCCATCTTTTGTAGGAACCTTCAATACCAGCAATTTATAAGCGTCATTAATTGCTTTGGTTTTTGCGAGGTCTTTATATTCATCAATCAGCATGACATCTGCAATCATCGGGAAAAATGGAGGAAATGCATACAGAAAATCGCTGTTATACTTCACACAAAATGAATGTTCAAGCGGAACATCGATTAAATTACTGGGCTGTTCTTTTGCTCCTTCCAACAATTCCTGTAATGATGGAGGAAATTCTTCTACGACAGAAGAGGAAAGTAAAGAGCGATTAATATAGAAACTAAAGATATTCCCATTTACCAATCCTTTTAATTGACAGTAACGAGGATCAAGATAATAGTAAGATACATCCGTTTCGGTTTCATCGACATATGCGAATACAATATCGTTCAACATCATGCGATGAATAATGTCATTGATCTGATTTGACATATTAAATTTGGATGCTTGTGCAGAAAATTTAAAATAGTTCTTTTTGATTTCGGTTTGAAATCTTGGGTCATTCATTTTTTCCATATATTTCACAGACGTGACTTCTGTATCAATATAAAATTGAGCTTTTGCCATATTGCTAAAATAATCAATAAGACGCTTGATATAGCCAGACTTTTGATACATATAGTTCATCAGACGTAAAATATTTTTTCCGTATCGCTCTGGGTATTGACACATCAGCAGGATTTGTTTTCTGGAAAACCCACAAATACGTGTCGGGGTAATTGTGTTTTTCAGTGATAATTCTGAAATTACCAGACGGCGCAGGGAAGCAAAATCCATAGTCGAAGTTTTTGAATGAACAAAATCTTCAAAAGCTTTTTTGTCAGACTGATATAATTCTTCTAACTTTTGTTCAGTAGAGTTTTTCTGCTCCATATTCACCGCCTTTCTACCTATAAATCGATGCAATTGAAGGTCTGCGTGCTAACGATAACGTATGCTTTGGAACTTCAACCTGTTTCTTAGTATAGGAACAAAATTCTACAATATAGTAGATTAAATAGGATAAAGCAGAGAATCTATCCTTATCCATTTTCTTTACAACTCTTTCGATAGAAAGAGAATTATTATTCATATATCTAATCTTTAAATTCGCAATTTCTTCAAACAATAGGTCTGTCTGCACATACGGAAGGATATGCAATGTCGGATCAGATCGGTCTTTTGCAGTAAAATCAGAATCAGATTTCTTTGCTAAAAGTCGAAGACGACCGGAATCTACAATATCAATAAAGTCTGTAATGACTTTACTCTGATTCCCTTGTGCCTTCATATCAAACAAACAAGATTCTGCTTCCTTGATTTCCGGTTCATTGCTTGTATTAACTGTATTCCAGCATCCAAGATAATCACCAGTAACTGGGTCATAAGCATCTTTCAGTAATTCGTCGATTAATCCGGCTCCAAGACCATTACCATCGACGATCACCATTTTGGCATTAAAGTCAATTTTCGTTTTCTTAACTAAACATGCCTGTGCTGTAAAGTTCAAAGTATTTGCGACAGAGATAATATTTGGAATTTCAATCGATTTGATTCTGTTAGATTCACGGTTCCGAATAACACGGCCCACGACAATAGAAGATTGATTATTATTGGTTTTTTGAGAACGAGCCACATCGACTCCGATATAGTTTTCCTCTTCATACTTATTATAATTGACAGCAGGAGAGGTAAGGGTTCTGCAATTCAGCAGCTTATTTACATCTACCAAAGCACCGTCAGAACTTCCAACCCATTTAGATTCATAATTCTGAGCAAATGCAACAGATGACATTTCCTGTTTCTTTTGGAAGATCTGGCTCTTTGTAGATCCTCGTCCGTAATAGCAAGGAAGCCACCAGCTAGAACCTAAAACTAAGGTGCCTTTCAAATTTATCATGTCTTTACACATCCGAACCGAACGTTCATATTCGTCAGAACCTTTAAATCCGGCTGTCGTAAAGAAATTGATTTGCTGATTTAGTTCTTCTGGGTCAGTAATAGAATATTTTCCAACACAGACACGAGGAACTTCCACGATAGGTTTTAAAGCATCCTGAAAAGTTGCATCATCAATCAAGGCAGACTCTTCGATATTCATCCTTTTTCGACGCTGACCTTTAGAAGATTGAGCATTCGCTAAATTATCTAATGTAGCCCCGTTTACAAACTTAATCGTTGCATCACCTTTGGCAAAACTTGCTTTTGCAATTTCATTCTGCAACATAGGATAGAACCGCATAATTTCTTCATATTTATCTTTTAACAGATCTGCAGCGTTTTCTTTTGTCTGCGCTGTAAGAGAAATTGTGATCTCTGGATAGAAGATACAAACTAAAATGGAAGCTAAAACTTCATCAAATGTTTTCCCGTACAATTATGTTATCCTAAAAGCTTTTTATCTTTTAGTTCTTACAATCACTTGTAAGTTCAGCGTACATTTTCACCCTCGTTTTACGTTAGGCATAATCTGGATGATTCTATAAACCATCGTGCCGGACACTCGTGGGTATATTATATTTATTCAACACCTACGCGTTACGATGATAGACGACCTTGCGAAATCCGCCTACTTATCTCGATATTCTCTTGCCGTATCAAACAAGCAGTTCATCGATATTGCCCGGTTTTACTAGAAAAGTTTCCAATTCTAGGAGGCTACTATTTAACCTCTTGGGAAAACACCATAAAATGATACGAACCGTAGCATTGCACGAAGATAGACCCGCTGATCTGTATGTAAATTAAGTCCTCCCTTTTCTGGTTTGATTAAATCCAGAAACAGATCAGGATACCATCGAGCAAAACTACAGAAATATGTCCAATTTTTTATATTAATGCCAGAACCTAAGTTCATGGTTGTTACTCCTCTTGAAATTCGGGAGGAATAGTAATAAACTTCTCAACATTAGGCCGATTCTCCGAAGTAGGATCATCGGTAAAAATTCCATATGGATCACCATAAGTGTCAATATATTCTTGCTTTTTCTGATCATAAAAATGATAGATATCAGAATACGGAACTTCTGGCATTCCATTTAAATTTCTTTCATAATTGATATAGCACCAGATAATAAAATCGACCGCATCATTCGGGCGATATTTAAATTCCGGAAAAATGGGAATTCGTTCATTGGCACTTTCAACCGCTTGAAAAATGTCACTAAAACTTGTAATGCCTCCCTGCAGGTCTGACTTAGACATTTGCTTTGGAGTCAGTTTTGCATCTTCGGCGGATTTGGCAGCAGCAGTGTACCATTTTTGTGCTTCAGTAACATTCCCTTCGGCAGTTGCCATTTCTTCTTTTACTTTAAATCTTACATAAGTTGCCAACGCTTCTTGATGAAGGGTGGTCTGCACGGAATAGTTTTCGGTAATATTTTTATACTTATAATACATATTCCGGTACTCGGTAATGGTGTATCCTTCACCGAAAAGACGCACCATATCATCTGTAACTTGAAAATCATCGGTAGGGGATGCGATAGTTTCTTCTTTTTTCTTGACAATATTTTGAGCTTTTTCGTACTTATGTAAGATATCTGGATATTTTCTGGAAATAACATCAAGGTCAGTATTGCTCAAATTTGTATTTTGATTTATGAAATTTTCCTTTTCAGAATCGCCATATCCCTTATTTACATTTTGTCTCATTGCGATATTTTTAAAATAAAAGGATAAGATATTATCTCCGTGGTTTGGGATATCCTCTTTATCAACAAATGGATTTTCCGTTTCAAACTGCATATAGGCACTTTCCAACAAATTTTTATAATACGGTTTATCGATTTTACGCAACACATCATTTAGTTTCAGAGGATCAATACGGTTCTCATCATCTAAAATAAGCTCAAAGACACAATCTTTGCAGATCGGGACCCTTCCATCTTGCTGGAAAAGTGGGCTTCGACTAATATAAAAATCCTCAAACCGTTTTTCCTTTCCACATCTTTGACACCGTTTCTTGGGTTTATCTGTCCTTTTTGCCATACTACCACCTGCCTTTGATTTGAAACTCTATGATGTTCTTTTCCGGCTTTCCATTAATTCGGTTACAGAATCAAGGTCCTCCATATCGACAATGATTAATTTCCGCATTTCTGGCTCTACATTCTTGTGCATGAAGCTATTCCCACCGTTTTCTGTATAACTATTAAACAGTTCCCAGAATGCTTCAGATTCTAATTCCGTCCATTCCAATCGTGGATTTACATCTGGATTTGTATAGTAACGATAAGAGTGAAGCAATTTTTCACGAGAACTTGCAAGCTCATATTTCCGGCTACGCTCAAATAATTCATTAATAGAATCCATGTTACGTTGTTGAGTCTCAGCAAAAGCATCCTGCTTTTCTTCAATTCGCTGTATTGCTTCAGTAAGCTGGTGCTGTATTTCAAAACTCTGATTGCGATCATGAATACGAGTCGCTTCACGATCTTGGCGTTCCTGCTCCAGCTGTGCTTCATATTTCGCACGATCTTGGGCATGGGTTTCCTGAAGTTTCTTCACTTCATTTAATGATTTTTGAATATTTTTGTCTCTCAGTTCTTCAGCCTGTCTTTTCTTGAGTTCACTGTCAATCCATTTATTATATTTCTTTCTAAGATAGAAAAAAGCAGCGATCACAAGAATGATCATTGACCACGACACGCCAAAGATAGTTTCATCTTCTAATAGTTTCATTAACGCATCCATTTCATCCTCCTTTTGTGCCTATCCCGGTTGTCTCAATGGGATAAAACAGATCTTTTATTATAGGAAACGGTACCGCCGTGATTCGAACATGGACTACGATTTTCGTAGGGCAGATTAGCAGTCTGCTGAGATACCATTACTCCACGATACCAAAACGACATGTGAGGGACTCGAACCCCCGAACCTATTACAGCCAACGATTTTCAAGACCGCTTCCTCGACCAACCGGACACATGCCTCGCAAAACACCCAGTAGAAGAGTGTTTCACAACCGGAATCAATCCGGTTATCTCGTCGATGGAGATGGAGTCGAACCACCCGAGCCAAGAAGGCAACAGTTTTACAGACTGTCCCGCTACCACTTACGGTATATCCATCGAAAAATAAAGTCGTCATGTTTTTTGGTACCCAGAACAGTCAGACTTTTCCATTGCTTGTCAAACTGGGCCTTGGCATTTCCTCCAAAGACTGCACAGGTTTTCATGTGCTACAGCTCCGCAAAACTGTACCGCTATCCATGGATCTGATAGGGCATGATCCTATAACACCTCGTTTAACGGGCGAGTGCTCTACCAGTTGAGCTACAGATCCAAAAACATTAATGTAGTATGCCAGATTTTTACTAGACCGCTTTACTCTACGCGTTTGAGTACTGGCAAGAGGAGAATCCCGGTAGTCAATCGGAGTCGGCAGACCTCACAACTACACCAATATATTATAAAATTAAACGACTCCGGTCGGACTTGAACCGATCATTATGTCCTTGAAAGGGACATGTCATTACCTTTAGACTACGGAGCCAATAGGGCAGTAGTTCACTGCCCTTATATAATAGGAAGAAACACAATTTATTCTGTAGCAATTACTCCCGCAGTTCTTAAACTTGCAAGTAATGCGTTTAATTTGTCTTTCACATCTGAATCTCCGGCATCTGCAACAGCAGTACCTTTAGATGGAATTTCTGACTTTTTCGCATACGTTTCTTCCGCCGTGCTTGTCTGGACATAATTACCTAAAGCAGAAGCGTCGGCTTTAGAAGATAAATCAGTTTTCTTTGCATATGTTTCCTCTGCTGTAGTTGTCTGTACATAGCTTGCTAAAGCGGAAGCGTCAGCTTTGTTTGCTAACTCGTCTTTCTTAGCATATGTAGATTCGGCAACAGAAGTCTGCACATAAGAAGAAAGAGCAGAACTATCTGCTTTATTTGCAAGCGCATCACCTACAGCTTTAGCATCTGCTGCCTGTCCTTCCTGAGTAAGTGTATTGTCAATCGCAATATCAGATTCTTCACCAGATCCTTCGACTGGTTTTTTAACCCATGTATCACTTGCATTTAATTCGTACAGATCACCAGTTTCTGTAACAGAAGCAGTACTACCAACAGCACACATTTCATCGGAAACAGTATCGCCAGCCTGTGCTTTTCCCATCTTGTTACTTGTGGGAAGATTTGTAATATCGGCAGCAGTATCACAAATAAATTCTCTACGGGTTTTCCCATGAGTAGACCCATGAGCCTTAATTACTTTATAAGCCATCGATCATCATTCCTTTCCTTTATCTTGATCAAAAATATCAGAAGTGAGATGAAAGTCTTTTACAGATACGATGACGAAATCGGATTTGGCATATCCGTCTTCATTGATCATTTTCTCAACAAATTCATCCAACTCTTCATCAGATTCAAAACTAACCAATTTTTGCTCTTTGTCGGTTACGGTAGTCATGAATTGGAATAAAGAGTCAAATTCGCCACGATCTTCTCTTTTAAGTAAAATACAATACATGTTCTCACCTCACTAAATCACAATACTATCTTTCAATTTTCTGATCTTAGAAGTATCAACTTTTAAATAGAACTTCTTCGTCACATCTGTTCCGGAATGGTTCAATAATGTAGAAACATCTTCCAAGCTCATTCCGGCATTTTTCAAGAGAGTAGCATAAGAATGTCGGAAGTCGTGAGGATGTAATGTAGGAACACCTATCATGTTGCCAATTGTTTTACACCAATCACCTAATGTACCATTACTGATACATTTGTCTTTTGTTACATATGGAGTTATAAACACCCATCCATAATCCTCAATATCATTCTGTTTTCGATACTCTTGAAGTTGTAGGAGTAAATCTTTTACTTCTTCTGAAAAGGACAACTCTACATCTTTTCCTTCCTTTTCCAGTACGTGTTCACAAGTCCGATCTTCAAAGTTGATTTGATCCCATTTCAAATGAGCAATCGCATTCACACGGGCCATCGTAGTTAGAGAGAGCATAGTGTATGTATATAACTGAATATCACCGCATTCTTGCAATTTTTCTCTCATGTACTGCACCTGCTCTTTAGTTAAGAATGTCTGAGTAACTACAGACTGCCCCTCTTTCGGACGTTCAATAAACTCCACAGGAGATTCTTTGATCAACTTCTTTTTACGCAAAAACTTATAAAAAGCGGAGATAGAAGACATGACACGCTTCTGGCGGTTTACATTATTGCCCTGTTTCTTACGCCAATAATAATATTCTTCAATGTCTTCATCGGTAGCCTCTAATACAGATAAATTAAATTGATAGTCATGCATATAAATAAACCATTGCATCAGATCGGAGTTATAATTCATAATCGTTTTCGGAGATAGATCCCGGATAGACATATCAATCTGATATTTATTGAATAATCTCAATGTCTCAGGATTGATTTCTTTTTCCTTTTCTTTATCAGCAAGACAAATCCGTTTACTTCTTTGTGCCATAGGACCTCCTTTCCGATATATTCAAATGAATCCGCAAGCTGTGACACTTGCAGATCCTTTAAAAAATTATTATTCATTCATATTATTATCTTCAATCGTTTCGGAGTTTTCTACTGGCTCATCTGTAGGACGCTCCGGATTCTTATGATTTGCGATAAAAGTCATCACTTCATCTTTTGAAATTCTGCCGTCACGCAGCATATACAAGATTTCATCTGCAATCTGCGCAAATTCTGTGATAGACTGATTTTTATATACCGCAAATCCGATGAATACCAGATCCATAATCACTGTTACTATGGCAGTAATCTGATCTTCCTGAAATTCAATTACGGGCTTTCCCATTGCTGTAAGAACCGAATTAACGATTACAAGTAGTACCATAACGATTGATACCCAGGTGTGCGGTTTTACGTTCTTTAAATTAATTTTCATATAATCACTCCCTATCTAAGAAAAGAGAAAGAGAAGACAATACCGGGAGAACCTCGCTACTGCCTTCTCCAAGAAGAAAAGAATTGCTATGAGTTATAAGAATTTCATGATTTCGTCCTCACTCCTACATGTCGTTCCAAAATATACACCACCAGTCAGCATAAGAACATAAGAACTTTGGTTATTGGGATCGGCAGAATCAATCTCTACAATATTAGACTGAGAAAAAAGAGTAATCCCTTTATTGATGACATCAAACCAATCAGATCTAATTTCGTCATCAATGTACACATAATCATGAAAATAAATAATTGACTCTTTCTTGGTGAGTTCAAATACAGAAAGAATCATCTTTGTATCAATATCGATTTGGTAGATACAATCTTTATCCCGATCAATTTGCACCATATCTACATCTAAATTGTGTTCACCAAATAAAACGCCAAGAAATGAGTTTAGATTTACTGGATCAACAAGTAACGTTACAGAAGTTTCTTCTGCTTGATTTAAGATATGTTCAATGCATTCTTTGTAAGTATGAAAATTCATTGTGTTCAAAAAATACACCACCTTACTTATTTACAGCTTCTTTAAAAGCTTTACCAGGTTTAAATTTCGGAACTTTAGCGGCTGTAATATGCATCGGCTCTCCCGTCTGAGGATTACGCCCAACACGTCCAGCCCTTTCAGCTACCTCAAAAGAACCAAATCCAACAAACTGAATTTTGTCTCCTGCAATCATAGCGTCCTTAATTGTTTCCAGACAAGCATCAACCATTTTGGCTGCCTCTGCCTGTGTATATTCTCCATCTAATTTTGTAGCAACTTTCTTTACAAATTCACCTTTATTCATCAATTTTCTCCTTGTTTTTGATTTTATTTTAATGTAATATCGTAAATACAATCCAAACCATCATCGTTAATAACGGAAACCGTCTGCTCTGGATCATTGACCTTGCGGATAGATGTAGCATAAGAATCACTTCCGGAGATGCATCCAGATTGAATTACTTTCACATTGGAATCCGTCTGATATCCATTTGTATGACGATGCCCAAGCAGAATAATGGATGGTTGTTTGCCATACATCATTGAAATGTCTCTGGCAACTGTATTCGGATTGTCTTTATGTCCATGAGTAGCGACAACCAAATGACCACGGATATTGAACATGGCGATTTCCGGGTTCTTTGTGTTCTCATGGATATAAACATTCTTAATATTTTGCAGTCTTGCAGAAAGATAGAAGGGCAGCAGTAGATCCATATTCTCTCCATCCAAAGAATCCTCTTTCTTTGGTGAAATACGAGAATGATTTCCAGGTGTCACATAAATGTGTATCCCAGTAAAATGCTGTGCCAGTCCTTGAATCATCAATGCAATTAATTCGCTAACAGTTTTAAACTGCTCGATTAAATCCATGTTATTTTCTAATCGCATATTATTGTGGATAATACCGGATAGAATTTCTCCGATGACCAGATAGCAGTTCTCTGTATGATGTGTATTGCGAATAGAAATGATTTTATTTAGATAGCGATTCAAGCGTCTCCTTAATACCTCTTCATCGAAACGATTGAATCCATTGTCAATTTTAATTCCGGTATGGATATCAGTAAGATGGGCTAATAGATCACAATCTGTACGGATTATCTGTAGTTCTTTATCCAGAGTAAGAGATTCTGTTTCTTCTGATATCACACGACCAACCAAATCGAGAAAACTTTCCCTGCGGGCCTGTTCACGGATCAATCTTCGATATTCATTCCGTTCATCCCGGACTTTGACTTTTTCTTTCTCTAACTCCCGGCGTTCTTTTTTAATTTCTTCCAATTCTGCTTTCAAATCAGGAGTTTTGGTATGGTATGCATCCAGCATCGCATCAAACGATTGACGCTTTTTCCGGTAAGCACTTTCTGAATAGTGTTTCTCTAATAATTCATTTAAAATATCGGCTACTTTCTGCCATGATCCAATCAACTCTTTGTCGCTAGTGACACGGTAGATCAGCTCGTCGTCAGTTTCACCTTCATATCTTTGATACTTGTAACTAATAGAAGAACACCCCTATCTTACTCATCCGCAGGAACTTCATCATCCTGCTTGATCGTGATAGACACGCCGTCTACTTGATCCCAGTCTTCTAAAATCTTACGAATATTATAAGGCTTGGTTTCATCCTTCGTGTATTCTGTTACAGTTCCATCTTCTAAATTAATTGTTGCATTTTTTAATGAAATACTCTTTGTTCTTTTCAATTTTTCACAAAATTTTGGCAAGGAAACCCACTGCCTTCAGGCGGTGGGAGGAATTGCCAACCTCCTTTCACACAACATTAGTTTTCTTGTTTCTAATAACTTAAGTTTTCTGTACGATGCTGACGCATGTATTTTTGTTCCATCCAACTTACGCAGGTCAAAATAGCCACTGCTTCTGCGCCCGAATATAAAGCATTCCTGATTGTTGTATACCACCTTGTCAAATAAACGGAATCCTTTTACGATATAAGGTGCCTGGTTTCGTTTGCGGTAACCGCCTTTCAAGATTGTTCTTTTATATATCTGGCGGTTGTGGCAACGGATCTTTTTCTGATAGAAATAATACCCCAGCGGCTCTGCCAGTGGATGCCCGCTGATGCATCTCGCATCCACACAATGCGTTTTAGGCAGTCCGTTCCGAATGCGAGAATTTTTCGTGAGATATCCATACGTCAAGCTGGCATCCGAATACAGTTTTTTCAACTGATTGTAAAATGCCCAGCGCATGATACCCATAAAAGTGGCATCCTTAAATGACATCCCACGCCTGATGTTCTTCGGAAGTTTGACTTTTCCCTCGTGATAACCTTTGTGGCAGGTTTCACAGAGTGTAATCAGGTTATTGGGAGCATCTCCTCCTGTCTTCCTACTTTCAATATGATGTACATTCAAAATTTTGTCTTTCGACTTCCCTTTACAGCACTGGCAGGTGTGACCGTCACGGAACAATACATATTCACGCACGTTCCAGAACCCAAGCTGTTCTCCATGCTGATACTCTATACCCTCAATATTCGGGTTCTTGATTTTCTGAATATCAAATGCTGCTACTTCCACAATGATTCTCGTTACAGGCAGTATTTCATGCACTCTTCGGACGAGTGTAAGATGCGTATCAACCTTATTCTGCACTGACGGTGCAAGCCATCCGGCGTTACGCATACGGTTCTCAAATCGTGGCTTCCGGTATCTTGTCTTGCGATTGCGCCGTGTCCTTCGGTTTTCTCGGCGTGTAGAAAGTAAATCTACGATGTCATTTCTCAGTTCGACTTCTGCGGCATACAGTTCCTTTTTATCCGTAGTCGCGGACAGTCCGATATGTTTGCTTCCGGCGTCGACACCCAGCGCAATGTCCTGCGTCACATTTTCACATTCAAACAAAAGCTGAATGGTAAATGGATTTCTTTTTATAATTTTAGCCTTTCCACTTTTTAACAGCTTTCTCGCTTTCGCTTCTTTGCACGGCATCAGTGGAGCCATGCAGATATTAAGTACATACACCATTGTCTTTAAGACCTCCTGTATGTTAGAGTAGTGCAGCCTTTGACAATGTTATCCATCGGTTTTCGACAGCAACACGGTTCCTACCCATCAGAACGGTTTAATCACTATCCTTAGAGCGGCAGACTAGGCTGAACATCCGCCGGTAACTATGTATTCGATGGTAACGTAGCGCCTAAAGCACTTAGTCTAGTCAACCATGAGCATTACAAGCCCATTCCCTTTAGGGGATGGGTAGTTGATCCTCTGATTCCGGCATCTGGAATCCAATCGCAGATACAGATCCAGTTTCTTCGCTGCCGTAGATATCTTGTAGTTCTTTATTCCCTTTTGCAATATGTCTGCTCGGAATTATTTTCAACCATTCCATCCAAGATGCGATGACTGTTACTAATTCATCTACTAATGGCAGTACGCTGGCAAACAGTACACCGAAGATAAATAAAAGAATTGTTTTATGTTCCTTCATACGAACATACCTCACAACGAAATTTTTGTGCCATAATTCACAGCAACAACTTTAGTAGTTTTTAATTTTGTCCTTATTTCTTCCTGCAAATCTTCTTTAAATTCCAATCGGGCAGTCTTATCTGAATGGACTAGATAGATTTTTTCACAGTTAATAGAAGAGTAGTAGTTGAGCAAATCCTTTCGTTGCATATGTGAACTGAAGCTATGCAGATCAATGATCTGACATTTATTCTTGATCGATTTCCCATTAATAGAAATCGTTTTTTGATTTTGGTTATTCTTGATTTTGCCCGCAAGCGTATCCCCGCCGGCATATCCGACAAATAAGATGGCATCTTCTTCACGAGGAAGAATGCTTTGTGTCCATTTGATGCTACGGCCTGCGGTCAACATTCCTGATGAACTTAGGATTACTTTAGCTCTTGGATCAGAAACGGCAGCTTTACTTTCTTCTGGGGAAATAATGCGTTGTATATTTTTCCACTGCATCATTTCATCAAACTTGACCTTCGCTTCGCCTTCAAGGATTTCGCCGTAGCAATCCAAGAGTCGATTCGCCAGAGGACTATCAACCAATATAGGGATTGAAAAATTCGGATCATTTCCCCATATTTGATAAAGCTCCCAAAGAATAAATGGAGTCCGATCTAAAGAAAAAGTAGGAATAAGTACCCTGCGATGATTTTGAATACAAAACTGATCGATTACAGTCTTGATCTTTTCACGATCCAAGCTAATATCCTTTTTGGTCATAGATCTTGACCGATTTCCATAAGTACATTCACCAAATACAATATTGCTGCTTGTGATTGGATGAAAAGGTTCAACAAATACTTTGCGGTCTTCAATCATTGAATTCCCTAAATCAGAAGTAAATAGGATCTTTCTGGTATGCGATCCTCCATTGATATACAGTTCTGTTTGACAAGAACACAGAATATGTCCTGATGGAGTATACCTGATGCTAACATGATCGTTCAGCTGAACTATTTTACCAATTTCAATTTCTTCTATATGAGCAAGCACTTGATATACCTGATCTTCCGTATAAAGAGGGGTATATTTACCGTCAGAACTTTTTGATTTTAGGTTCAACGTCTCACAATCACGCTGATTAATGTATGCACAATCCAGTAGCATTTCTTTTAAAATGCGTGTAGATCCACGGGGAACAATAATTCTGGCATGATCATTCCCTCTGGCAAATAGAGTGGGAAGGCTTCCGATATGATCCGTATGGACGTGTCCTATAATGACCATATCGATCTCTTTAGATTTAATTTTGGATATCATTCTGGAATTTGCCCGATAATTTTCCAATATGGTATGGTTATCCTGAATCATACCGAGTTCAAATAAAAGTGTTTGTCCATAGCATTCGATTTTCGTGCAACTGCCAGTAACACCTTCAGCATTACCGCCGATCACTTCAATCGATACTTCACGTTTCTTTTTGCTGATGGTTAAGTCCCACCTTTCTGTCTGTACTGATATGTCTTATAATGACTTTGCTTTATCAGCATAATAGTCTTGGATATAGCGTTTACCGGCGCAACCACGAGTCCGATAATATCCAATATGATATCCTTTCCGATTCACGAAACCACGGGAAGTGTTGCGAATAACTCCCGCATTCAGCAGTTTTTCTAAATCGGATTTACTGATTTCTTTTATAAAAATCGTCCCTTTCTGTGTATATTCCCTGAACAGGGTGAAGTTGAGGCGACAGGATTTGAACCTGCGATCTCACGGTCCCTAACCGTGCGCCTTAACCAAACTGGGCTACACCTCATGAAAATAGCGGGTACGAGAGTCGAACTCGTTTCTCAGGCTTATGGGGCCTGTGTGGGACCGTTCCAGCATAACCCGCCTCATATATGAAAGTGCCAGAGAAATATCCCTGGCACAAAGCTATCTATTCACTTTATCTGTTAAGCTGCGTTTTATCTCACCACGCAGCCGTATTTTTGGTGTTGCTTCTATATCCCGTAAACATCCTTTCATTTGCGGAACCTCATGCCTTGCAACAATATGCAAGCCTGAAAATAGTTTAATCACTCTTTCTTCGGCCGAGGTGGTGGAAGATAAGCATTCGACCACATTATCCTCTACGGCATTCAAAACCTTCCGTACCGTCGATGCTGGGATCTTCTGAGATTGCGCCACACGTTTTATTAAATCTTCTTTGGTTATAACCATTCTCAAGCACCACCTGTTCGATTAGTAAAAATAGACAAGTCTATATTGGTAAAAAATAACATATTTAAGCTCCTTTTGAGATTGTTATTTGGACGACATGTCTAGGAGTTCGTGTCTTCTCCCTTATGCCACATTTCAAAATCGCTCATTCCGACCGCACCAACGGTCATTTTCTCCATTTTGGTACTTTTTCACAAAAATGGATTTTGACCGCAAACACGGGCGTTTTTGAGATAGTTGAGATAATTCTAGTGTTAAAAATTTAACGAGATTTTCCCCAATATTTTCGTTTGCTTTCCTTATCTTTTTTGTGCTGACATATTGCACAACGATGGCTTTTGGATCTCGCCGGGACCTCAAACCACTCTCCGCAATCTACGCATTCCACAATCTTTGTGGCAGGAATTTCTAAATTCTTCTTTAAATTCTCCACTATGTACTTTCCATAAGCAAACCAAAGCATCTGCTTGGATCGGTGAGGAGTCTTGTACAAGTAATAAACCAGCATATCTGCAATGGTTTCATTTGAATATCCAAGATCAGTAAACTGCATCCGGATCTGACAGGCTACATAATGCAGATTGTCCTCGTATTCCTCTTTCATGTTTATCATATAGCGATACTGTTGGTTTAGTTCCCGGTATAGTTGAGATACTTCTTTAGAACAAACAATATTTACATTCCCCATCATTTTTTTATAATTAATTGTTCCGAGTTTCAAACCTCTGGTATTAATACGTGTATTTGGAATCTTCGTAAAAAGTTTATTTACAAAGCTCTGATTTCGAGGTTCAACCTGTTCTGGCTTTTTATCCTTGGCATATTCAAAGAATGCAGGAAGTTTGCGGTTTGTGTAATAAGAAATTTCTTTCCCGATTTCTTTTGGAAATTCTGGTTTATATAATGTTTTGGCGTAATCGATAACAAAGTTGTCCTGACAACATAACCGTTTTACACAGTCAATCGCCCTTTGTTTTTCTTCCAATGTTCCAGAAACAAATACTTCATGGTTCCAGATCTTCGAAATATGATTACTGTACATTCCAATATTTCCGCCAACAAAAGCAGCATGAAGCCCTTTATAAATATTCTCTTTATTCAATGTAGTAGACTCTGCTTTCATCATATTGTAATAAAGAGGAACAATCCCATTCATGTTACGCTCTGCGATAGATACAAAAACTGGATCAGTTACAACCAGTAGCTTGTCTCCGTCCACATCAACAATCCTTTCTTGTATGGGTCAGAAAGGATTAGACTATATCTTAGCCATATAGTTTCCCACTTAGGCTCTTCGCACTTCCCTATACAGAATTGCACTGGATAGGTACTCTACTTGGTTAATTACATGAACCATGCAATTTGTTTAGGTTCATGCTATCCTTTCGATAGTCGTTGCACTTTCGTGAAATAATAGAATTAATTTTATAATTTTTTAAATGTATAATGCTCTTTATATGATCTATTTTCTCTAATGCACATATCGATTTGCGATCGAATACCTGCTACTGTTGTTCCATTAGAAATATGATTTTGTATAAAATATTCACAACATAATTTTACGTAATCAAATTCTTTTACAAATTCACCGTCATAAAACAACTGAATTCTTCTACATCGTCCGTTTTGCAATCCTGGTCGGCTTTGTTTTTCTTTTGATAACTTTTTATTATTTTTATATATCTTAGACAATTTCCGATTTCCAAAGTTTGGATTCGCACTTCCATAATATTTTCTCCTACGATGTAAACTATAGCGGACGTTATCCGCATGGCTTATCCACTCTAAATTATCAACTGCTGGATTCGTCCGGTCGTAATCTTTATGATTTACTTCAGAAAGATTGTCTGGATTTGGTATAAATGCTAGAGCAACTAAACGATGCACTCCAACAGATCGATAACCATGATCCGTCGGAACAGACACTACCATATATCCATCAGCATTGTATCTCCACTGTTTTTCTTCGCCATCAATAATAACGGTCCCTAAATTAGAAACTACAACATTAGTTCCTCTATACTTTAACTCCTTAAATTCTTCTTCCGTAATTCAAACCTCTTTTCTACGTTATTTTTATATAAATGAAAACAACCATATTATTTCACGCTTAGCACAGGATTCTTGCGTCCCCTGTTAGCACATCACCTATTCGTCATTTCCTACGAATCCTACCCGTGTGATGCACACCTCAGATTTCTGAGTTCACGAAGTTTTATATCCTTATGTTTCCATAAGGTACAGCAAGTATGTCTACTGTAAAATCTTGCTTATCAAGTCATGCGTACTGGTATAAATCCCATTTGTAGTAAACCACCTGCGGATTTCCGCAGATCGTTGTCCATATGCCTGATTTGCGATATTGAATCTCACCGCATGTTCTTTATAAAGATGCGGGCTACGCAGACAATCTACCTTTTCCGCCTTGCGTGTCAGCCAACAGAAGACTTCACCATCTTGCAGTAACCCCGCCGGATTCTCAATGTGTCCAAACCAATATTCACAAGCTGCGTAGAAATCAGGTAATACAAAGGTATATTTCCCTCCAATCTCCAATTTTCCACTACGATACTTTTTTAAGAGACTATCTTTGATTTCCCTGAGAACGTCCGTTACATAAGAATCATTCAGCAGTGACGGGTAAATCTTCACTGCCTCCTGGAATGGTGTCGGATGTAAATTGTACGGGGTGATCCCTAAAATATCTTTTATCGTTTCCTCGGAATTGCAGATATTCCGGATGCGATTTGCTGATACAGATGTCAACTGCTCAATTTCTTCATCAGTAATATCCGTCAGTGTCTGAAGCATCTGGTAATTGATCTTTGCATTCTTGATCCGGTCTTCCTCGATATTGCATCGACCAGCAGTACATCCATATTGCTTGAACCATGTTTTGTATTGCTCCCACGAATGGAAGTGCTTTGCCATTTTAAATTGGCTTTTCGTAAAGATGATTTGGATTTCCTCTTCAATAACATCATGTTCTTTCCCATAAATATCCTTGATGACCGGGGAGTAGTTATGCTCCTGAATGAACCCAACGAAATCGAACACTCCGAGAAGACCTTTCACCCAACTTAAACGTACCATAGTATTTTTTTGCGGGACCCCGAATGCCATCGGGAGAATCATACCGGCCCCATCCGTATGTGGCACAGGCACATAATCCGTTTTCCGGGTAATTGAATAATCCTTCTCGTCAATGAAATCGAAAGTTCCCCATACCTGCGTTTCAAAATCATCAACGACAATGCACCGGTCGATATCAAATTCCTCCCACAAGTCGGTTGCAGAGTTGCTCAAAGCAAGGTAGGCTAAGTGCTTGTTTACATTGTTCCCGCCGTGAACGTTAATCTGCTCTATCGTCAACCCACACATGATGGTTTTCTCGATTCGGTTCCATGTACTTTCTTTAATGAAAACAGCTTTTTTCTTTCGGATCTGACCCGCTGAAGAAGTAAGGTATCGGTATTTCTCACCATGATACCAGAACCCGTAGTATGAGATATCCTTAAAAATATCAAAGTAATAGATCTGGACTACCAGTAAATCATCCGTTAATTCATCTTGTTTCACTCCAATTGTCCGGGTTAAATACGATTCAAACACAGAAACCACATTTGCATCGGATAGATCCTGTTCCCGCAACACCCGCCGGTGATCCTTTCCATCAGTCAACTCGTTCTGTTTCATACGATTTTTTAGCAATGTAAGCAACTGCATTTTAGATTCTTTTGCCTTTTCTCTCTTATGATGAATCAGAGAGTTATAGAAAGCGTATTTCTCAATGAGTTTCCAAGTCTCCGGAGTTTCCATTACCTGCGAATATCCATCATGAAAATCTTCAATTGTATAAAGATTCCAATGTTTTACTTCTTCCTTTGAGAACCCGACTTTCACCAGATCACTTTCCAGTTCTGTGCGCTTGTTTTTGACGTAGTTTCGTTCCTGTCGATACTTACAGTTCATATCATGCAAATACTTTTCATGGTTGCTGTAAAAATGCCCTGTATCAACAGAGTACATATCAACCTGCTTATCGAGAGCCATCTGCATCCTCCTCCCACAGATTATTCATAAGAAGATCATACAAATCTTCCGGAGTCCGGAGAGGAACCATACGATTATTCATTACAACAAACCCATCCTGGTATTTTGTTCCAAAATCCAAATCAAACAAAAAATATGAAATCCATTGATTCTCGTCATCGTGGGATATGCGTTCCAGCAAATAAATTAAAAGGTAGTCCTGATCGGATGGGAGAATGTAGCCATCGCTTCCGTATTCTGCGAGAACTGTATTCATCGCATCAAAAAAAGAATACTGTCGTTGAATGCCGTGCATTAATTTGAGAAACAGTTCTTTTGGACATGCTTCTTGTACGAAATCACTATAAGTCATGTGTCCTCCTATATTTAGTTGTAAAAATTTTGAAAAATAAATGATATTGATGTTTTGCCGTGTTTCGTTTGCCAGCCGAAAACACTTATTCAATCCACACCGCTACAGTGCGATCTTTCGGAAGGTATCGGGTATGCAGCCGATCATGCTCGAACCGGAGCAGGTCCCGCACCTGATAACAAAAATATGTATATTCGGTATGCCCTTTCCGAATTTGCCGGAGTATATCATTGATCCAAGCTACGTAATACTGCCATTCGGTAGCACCGTCGTATCTATCCGGAGGTTGATCCGGATCGTAAGATCCTTCTCGACCTTTCCCCTTGTAGAATTTCTTCTCAGTAGAAGGTTCTACCATACTCTTCATAAGAAGAAAGCGTTGTTGCCACTGAGCATCCGTCATATGAGGAGAGAAAGTAGCAGTGGTAGACGGTAAATCAATGTACCGAGCATCTTTTAAGTCTTGAATTGTTAGTCTTCCGTTGTGCATAATTCTTGTTTTGCATCCTCCTTGATTGTTATTGTAGTAGGTTGAATCCCGAAAGAATCCAGATACGGATCAAACGGGGATAAGTCCAGTAGAGAATATCCGTATTCCTCTGCCAGTTCCGGTCGATTCTTTTTGTGATATTCATACATACGATTGTAAGATTCACATTCTCCGTAAAGTTCCAAAATCAGCTCCGGATCTTCACGGTATTTTTTCGCACCGCCCACAAAAGCTTTATATCGCTTTTTTACAGACTGGTGTTTTCTACGGAAGTCTTCCCGAATCGGCACCGCTTTGATTGTCCGCAGATACTCCTCAGCAGTCTTTTCAATTTCATCCCGATCTTCATATCTTCCATAAAAATGTCCTACGACCTGCTGACTGTCCGGGTACCGACACTGGCACCGATATACATAAATCAGATTCAGATCTTCCAGTGTATTAATGTAGTTCCGCACTGTTGCCCGATTGAGATTCCATCGTTCTGCCATCTGCTCCTGAGATAGATGATAAGCTTTCGTATCAAATCCGATAGAAAGTAGAAGTTTTCCGTAAAAATCAAATAACTGGAACGGACGTATACAGTTTGCAAAAATTTTTTGCATATCCTCTAAATCCATTTTTGCAAAGTAATCCTCGTTCCCATCTACCCAGATCGAATTAGATGTCACAATATATCCATCCTTGAATTTTGTAACTACATCGATTTCTTTATGATCCATGAGTTCTTGCAGAGCAACTTCAATTTTCTTCATTAGATGAGAATGCCTTGTTTTTATCATTTCCGGCTCTTCCATCTTCAATAAATAGAAGAGCAGTTTTTTGGAAAAGATCACCGTTCCGTCAGAAGATAAAGCAAAATAAGTCAGTAAGGCTCTAATCGTGTTTGAGAACACAGAAATTCCTGCATCTTTGTATGAAATAATATTAGCCATAAATTCACTCCTTTTTATATCGTTATTCTTTCTTGAAAAAATGTTTTTGCTATTTTGAGATGATGAGATCAGTACATAATGACAATTATTGCATATTTCTCAGCTTATCGACCCCGGAGAAGAGTATACAGTACTTAAAACCATCCATATATTTAAAACCATCATAATATTTCGCCAACCAACGATTTTGTAAAAAATAAAATTTTTATAAATTTTTTACGTTTTATTGTAGCAATAAAGGTTACATCTAAAATTTTATTTTCTCTGTTTCAATGTAATAATGACAGTTACATTTCAGAATGAAACTGTAGAGTTTTAATGTAACAATTATAGCTACAATAATAGTAGGCAAAATTTACGAAGTATCAAACCATATAAAGTTGTGATGTACAATAGAGTATACTTGACAGCGCATCTCCGATGCTCGTCTTTTTGCTATTCTTGCAGAATACCAAAAAACAGATCGACGAGGTGGACACCTACCACTACATCTTCTATAAATGTACTGTTTCGGTTCTGCAATACTTCTTGGCTCTGTAACTTTTCCACCTCTACGATCTTTTATTACAGAAAAGAAAATGTGGATATCGGATGCACAAGCTACATGAAGCAGAAGAGTAGCTGCAAGGATAATAATTATTATGAAATTTGTAGACAAAAAAACACCATTCCTTTCTCTTGCGTTGTTCTGAGTGTAACTGTATCTTGCCAGGATACAATTGACGTTTTGCTATAATTAGTGTAGCACACCGGGAGAATTGCGTCAACATATTTTGCGGCAAAATCCGGTGGTAATTTTTGATACAGATCGTGGCTTTTTGGAACGTTGTATGGTAGAATGGAGACATAAACATAAAATTTTTACAAATCATAAGGAGAATAGTTATGGAAGAGAAAAAGGAACAGAACATATCAATAAAAAATGAAGACGTAAACAATGGCCAGGGGACCAATAGTATAAATAAGTCTAAAACATCTTTAGTAAAATGGATCAGAATTGGATGCGAAATTGCAGCGGTATGTATTATTCTTGTTTTAATTTCAAATTTATCATCGTTGCAGGGAAAATATAATAAACTGTCCGAGAATTATCGAATTTTATATGAAGAGATAAATCCTCAAACCACTGATGAAGAGGAAACGACTGAATCTACGAAATCTGAAGGGCAATCTGAATGTTATAGTGCGGAGACAGATACTCCATTGAACAAAGATTACCCATATGCAGTATTAGACACTTCACTAGAACTTCCTTGGGATTTTAGTCCTCTTGTAAAGCAGAAAAATAATTGTCCTACATGGATTATTGCGAATGAAGCAGATACTTTAGATGAACCTCCATATGCAAATTTGTTTATAGACGATTCTTCTGCTAATTATACTTTTAAAATAGAACAGGTGGCTACCAAAGAAATTACAGTTCAGAATGAAAACAGAGAATTGCAAAAAGCAAGAGTGAATACACAGGTTACTTTTAAACATGATGAAGAGTTTGGGATGGATGATGATGTCAGAAAAAATGAAAGGCCCGGATATTTCTTTGTAGATCAAAATGGCTACTTATGTTTAGCGCTGCAAAGCTATGATGACGAAGACTTTTATATATTATATGGTTAATCAAAAGAGTTTGGCAATAAGGAGAAGATGATTTTGAAATACAAAGCAATGTTTTTATTAATTCCTATCTTAATACTTGGCGGGTGTACGAAAGGTCAACCAATCGGTAGCGAACAGGAAGATTTTTTAAAAGATCTGAAATCTGGGTTGGAATCAAGGTTTAGTTTAGACAATAGTACGAGTACGGATACTTATGCATCTGATTTGGAGATCTCGATTCAATCCGAAAAGAATAAATTGCAAGAATACGAATCGGTGAATTTCCAAGATGAAGATTTTAATACCATAGCTCATGATTATATGGACGCAATTACAAGTCAGGAAACAGCCATTCCATATTTCTCGTCTGATTTAGATCAATTTAATGAATTGTATAATGAGAAAGGAACAGAAATTCGTCGAAGCTCTTTGAAAAAATTATGTGAGGAATATAATTTTCAAGTCGCAGATGAATATAAGGAAGATTTACAATCTCTCATAAATGATGGAACCGTGAATTGGATTTCATACGAGAATAGAGAAATTCAAGCTGATACGGACTATGGAGTTTTAGATATCACGATAGACGGTTTCAAGAAAGTCAACTGGGCAGAGTATGATCCCAATTTGGACGATGGCAAATATTATGGTATTTTGGAAATGCAAATTCGTAACGATTCTTACAATGACACAGATAATTATCCTGGATTAATTTTTGCAGATAATTTTTTGAGAGTAATGGATTGTAATTATATGATTAAAAATGTTGAGAATACTGCATGGGCTTCTCCTGATGAGTATAATGTGTTTGTTGGAGGGGTAATTGATGGAATTCAACCTGGACAATCAATGAAAGTTGGTTTCCCTTATGTATGCGATGAAAGTGAAAATAAGATTCTTGTACAAATCATGAACTGGTGTACGATAGTTCCTGTGTCATAAACAGCATTAAGGCTACGGCGAAAATCCGTAGTCTTTTTTTCTTGCAAAAAAAATGAAGCTCGAAAATTGCCGGGAAAGGATATTGGAGTAGAGCAGCGGAATCACAGATTTCATCGGCAGTTTCGAGGTATATCATCTATAGAAGAAACAGCTTTAAAATTGTGTGTTCGTTGCAAAATGGAATGATGCTCGAAAAAAGTTTGAGTGGTGCGAGATTGAGGTTCCTAAAATGGTAAAATCGGCAATTTCGAGGTAATTTTTGCGGGAGATTTTTAGGTCGAAAAGTAGCGTGGTTGATGGAATTTTCGAACACTGTTTCGAGGTCGATTTCGAGGTAAAAGGTGATTCGAACATGAAAATTGGGGTGGGGGTGGGAATGTAAGACATACCCCTATGGGGTATAAAACAAAAAGGAAACAAAACGTAAAAGGACCCCCTATATATAGTGCTTTATACCGTATGAGGATACAATATTTTGTTATTTTTGACTTTTCATGAAGGAAATATAATAACGTAAAAATAGCATAAAAGATATAGGTTTTACGCTATTTCAAATAAGGGGGAGGAGATATCGGGGAAAGTTTAAGATCGAAATTGTTCGTTGTAATTACAACAAAAAATGAAAATATTTTCAATACCAACAAAAAGCATAAAAAATACTTTCAAATAAAAATCCCGTAAGTTTCCCCGTCATAATCAATACTGAGACAACAAACAATTAAATTATAATTCAGACAAAATAAAAAATAATTTAAAAATCAAAAAATATTAATACATATAAATTGATCCAATATTAAAAATAAATTAAGTATACAGATCACATGACAGACATACGAAAAGCCGGGACAATAGCAATGGATATATTATGGAATTCCAAACTATCACATTTTAATCAATTAAATACTAATAACATATAATAAAATATAATAACAATTATATTATTAAGATATTTATATAATATGATATAATTACACTAATTATATAAATATGATGTATTACTCTATATTATCGTTATTAATACATGCATATCATATACTTAATATAATATAAGTAATACTATTATGATATGTATATAGATGCTATATGATAAACAAATACATTAATAATACCAATAAATATAATATTTCACTTTAGCAGCCGATACCTGACCGACATTATCGCAGATCACAACGTCCGCCGTCTATCCCTTGGCCGATCACAGTCCCCATACAACTCCCGTATAAGCAAAATAAAAGCCCGTTACGTACAATCTAATAAAAGGTACCATAACGGGCGCATAATCGATTTAAAACGGGCATATAGTAGGATAGCATACAAGATGCGACAATCCCCGACAATCTCCGCCGTGAGATCGTAACAAATAAGCCCGTACTTATTATATGCGGTTATCCTCTTCCGGTGCTGGGTATGCAATCCCTTTGTTGTCCAGATCTGACTTGACGAGTGATTTAAGATAGGCGTTAGCAGATTGCCCAGTCTGTGCAAGGTAGGCTTGTAAGCGCAATCCCTCGATCTTATCGGTAGGGCTGTATGATATCGCAAAATTAAGTTTTTTTGCACGATATCTTTTATAAGCTTGTTTTTGTGCTTCTGTACTCATGCGACACCTCCACATAAATAGTATATCAGTATACCACATGGGGCATATACTGTCAAAATCGAATAAAGCATTATGCACAATTCACAAATAGCTAAAGCCATATACAAAAGACAATTATGCACAATGCCGAATATGGCTAAAGCCATAAAAAATACTTGGAATATGGCTAAAGCCATGCTAAGATTTAATCAAGCTAAACGACAGGCACACAACAAAGACACTAAAGCAAGTCGGATAGCAAAGCACATTTATAAGGTAGGTGATAGCAGTTAAAGCAACAATCACGGTGGGTCGTGAGGAGCCTAACAAGCTACCGGACATTGAAAACCTAATAGTTATGATGTTCACTCTGGAAAACATCCGGTTACATATCCGACCTAAAATAAATGTGATAGGATTTACAAATGTAGGTTTTTTGATAGAGGGTTTTACTTAACAAATCACTTTCCGCTACCTCAAAAAAGCGGACTACAAATACACAAGATTTATTTCACTTCCAATTTTCGCAGAGAGGAGGTGAAAACAATGTACTACATAACTTATAATAGTGAGACAGTCGTATATGATCGACACGGCGAAAAATTAGTTGCTTGCCCAACTGATTCCGAAGCCTACGAATATATACAAGACCATCTCACAGATGATTAACAAAAGTATATCAAAACTTTTGGGGCGTGTCAATTCTGACACGCCTTTTTACAATGAAAATCCCGGCTTTAGGCACGACAGGAATAAGACCTGCCGGGTGATCCACCTTGCAAGTTAAGAGTTTAAGCAAGTCAAAAAATAAAGACGTGTGACGGTTTGCCGATAGGAGTACACACAATAATAACCAGGAAATCGGGGAAAGCACGGGTATAGCTTAATCATACCGAAAGCCGTAAGACAAGAGACGGCAGACAATGACTCTTGCATCGTGTGAAAGCAGGTAACACACAAGACAATGATTACCGCCGACGGCATGTCGTAGTAATGTCTGAAAAATGGTAGCAAAGGGCGCACGAATACTACAGAGAAAGACAAGTGCGACGGGCGTACCCCCGACAGGGAAGAAGGCTGAGGCTGTAAACCTAAAAAGCTGCCGTCTGGATGCCTGACGTAAACGGCATATGATCCGCAGAAATCAAGTCACGCCTGAATCCCTACGGCTCAGAAAACAGAATGAGGGCCGATAAATTCAGAAACCGCTTGAAAGTATGCGACCGCTTGCAATCGGTAGACGGCTAACCAGTCCGGCGGAAGTTCACGACTTCGGCAAGCGACTTTTGAAACACGAGAAAAACAAAACAGGAGGGAACAACAATGAGGGTATATAGCGTGAGATATTACATAGGAAGCATGTATCATGCACATATTGAAACGGCTGAAAACGAATATGCAGCAATTGAAAAGGTATTGAGAAGAATTCCAGACACATCAAGGGAATTGTTGCATGACTTTAAAATTGAACGACATATGGCACAGTGGAATTAATACAGAAAGAAATTTTGTACCATTTAGAAAGGAGGTATGATATAATGATATCATATGATATTAAGGAGGATGACAGATTGACGATACAGCAAAAAATAGATATGGCGTGTGCGCATGCCGGGATGAGTCGGGCAGAATTAGCTAGGCAACTGGGCACAAGTCCCCCGGCATTTCAGCAACGCTTTAATCGTGGCAAATTTACACAAGACGAACTAGAACGTATCGCAGCAATTTTGGATGGTAAATATTTTTCAGGGTTTAAATTTAGTGATGGAACTGTGATTGAGTAGCACTATACCGAGTGCTACTTTTTTATGTAGCAAATATTAATAAAAAACTTAATATAATTAAGGAAAATATATTGACAGAGCGGTTAAAAAGATGTATAGTACAAATAAAGTTAAGATAAAACTTAATAAAAGAAATGAAAAACTGAATAGCCGGAGATAGTCAGACAAGTGGGAGAGAATGGCGAAGAGTTGAAGGTGTCCTGCAATGTAGCCAAAGACAGTTACAAGCCTGTAAATACAGAGTACAGGGGAAAAGGAAGAAAGGAAAAAATTATGAAATACACAAAATCACAGTTAATGAAAAAAATAAAAGTAGAATGGTGCGAAAATTTTATAAGGGCGTTTTTTAAGAAGCATGTTCCAGAGGGTGGCGGAGTTTACACAGAGTGTTTTTGGAACGCTGCCGAAAAGTCAGGTCTTTGGGAACGTGGAATCTATAAAACGCCAATGAGTGAAGCCCTTGGAAACCTAACAAAGGTGGAAGCCGTACACGACAGCGAAGGAAACTTTTTGTATCATGTATTTAAATTATTATAAATATCACCCGCCCCGGAGGTTACGAGGGCAAGGGAGTGAGAATGATGATTAATGAAGAGAACAAAATCCTTCGATTAAAAGAAGAGCACAACAATGTTTTTGATACAGACGAAATTTTATGGTTATTAAAGGGAAGTGAGAATATATCCGCAAAGGAATTTGTATGTAAGAAAATATTGTGCATTAATTCGGAAAATATAATGGATGTATTTGAATATATGAATTAAAGAATCACCAATCAAAAGTAAGGTAGGTACATTATATGACGACATTAACATTAAATAAAGAATTAAACGGTATCGAAATCAAATTTGATTGCAAGCCGATTTCCTCCACGCTAGAGAGCCTCAAAAAGAGCGGTTTCCGGTGGCACCGCCAGAAAAAATTTTGGTACGCAAAACAGACACCAGAACGCATTGAGTTGGCACAGTCAATCACAGATGGAAAAGAAATCAAAACAGGAACCACGAAAGAAAAGGCTGAAAAGAAAAATGTTTTTGGTGTAAAAGTCGGTGATATATTTTCTGCATCATGGGGATATGAACAGACAAATAACGATTTCTTTCAAGTGATTGCTCTTGTTGGTAAAAAATCTGTCAGAGTCCGGGAAGTAAATCCGCCGATCGTCAGACGGGATCCTGTTTCTGGGATGGCAGAAGATCGTGTTTATAAAATCACCGGAGAAATTCTTCCATCGTATCCACATTCTGTTTTTATCAAAGATCAGGAGAAAGGCGATTTAAAACGTATTAAACCTGGATATTTTCAGGACGAAGAAGAAGCAAAAAACAATTGCTATTTTGACATTAGCAGCTATGCCAGCGCCTATAAATGCAACGGTGAAACAAAAAAGTATATGAAAGCTGGTATTATTAAAAGCTAAAAGAATGGAGGAAATAAGAATGTTAAAAGAAAAAGATATGATTAAGGTACATTTATATGATGCCAGTAACCGAGAAATTAAAACAAGAAATTATAATAAAGTTTTTGAGGTTTTCGATAAAAACGGAAAACTTGGCATTGATTGGAATACCGAAAGAAGTCCGTATATTTGCAGAGGTGAAATATTCACACCTTTTGAGGTATTTGCTCCGTCTGTAACATTTGAAAATATAGAAACAAATGAAAGCTACTATTTCAGCAATATAAAAAACGAGTTGGAAAAAATATCATAGCCGAAACGCTCTGCTCTGGAGCGTCCGGGAAAGATGGCAACTTTTCCGCTGACGATGGCAGGCAGAAAGGAGAAATTTACATGATAGTATTTGATAGAATTTGTTACAAAAACGGAAACCCTAAAAATCAACCAATTTATGAATTTCATGCCTATTGTGATTGTGCCGGTTGTAAATTTAGATACAACTATTTAAAACAGCCGAGAAATCAAGCAACCGCAACTACAGAAAACGAGAAAAAAATATCCGAATTAAAACAATTTTTAAATCTATGGAAGTGCAAAGGTGGGAACAAACAATTAAAACCCGAATATTTCAAATTTTAACCGCCGCAGAGGATGCCAGCCCGATCACTACGGGCGGCGGTTTTCATCCCCAAAAACGGGAAATAAGAACAAAGAAAGGGGATGCAAATGGAAAGAGATTTTATACAAAAATTAACTTATAGTATCAACAATGCTGGAAAACTAGAACTTGTACAGCGCGGACATGATGGGACTGTTTTAATTATAGATTCTAGCCGCGAAAATCAAGAGGAAAGAAAAAGCGATTATATTTCGGCCGGTGATATGGTCATGCTTATAAATTATTATAGCTATATTATTGATAATGACATACAGAACGATTTTATTAATCCTAATGGGATAAATTGCGAATAATTAGACAGGCAGCAAAAACGGAAAGTATCCCCCTGGCTGCCTTTCCCGGCACAAGCCGGATATTTTAGAAAATGGAGGTAAAAAATGTTTATTTATAAAAAATATCACTTTGAACCACATGGCCAGATTCCCCCTAAAATGAGCTTTGCCGATATTTCAAAAAAATTAAAAAGTGACAAAAAATTAAATTTCAATAAGTACAAGGGCGGCAATGGCTGGAGTTATGAAGAATTTTATAAAAAATCATCGGATAAAGAAGCGGATTTATTTTTATGCTTAGAAAATGGATTGATTTATATCCCCGGAGAAAATGAGCTGTTTCTTTACATTGGTTAGATGCGCCGGCACAAGCCGGATTTTAAGAAATGGAGGACAAAACAATGTTATACATTTTAAAAGGATATGTAAAAAAAGAAACCGGATGCAACATAATGCAAGCATACAAAACAAAAACAGCAGCAAAGAAAAGATATAATAAAATGATTGAAAGCGGATGTTATGAACTTGTCGAAATATTGGAAAAAGAAAACAAATAGGCACTCCGGAGCCATTGCTCCGGGATTGCTTGCAATAGTGAGGAGATAGAAAACATGACCGGAAAAATGTTAAGTATAAAAATTTTTGTCACAGGCGCAAATCTGGAGAAGCTGGAAAAGATCAGGCAATACCTGAACAGTCAAAGCGACGTTAAAAGCGGCGATGTTGACCACTGGACAAAATCGGAAGTTTATCAGCTACTTTTTAACGATGCGATCGAAAACTTCAAATTCGAAAAATAAAGAAAGAAGGATTTGTATGAGGAAAATTTTATATTTAGAAAAACGAGGATGCGACTTTTTAAATAACGATTATGATGTAAAAGTTTTATCGGATGTGGGTAATTATCGTGTAGGTATCTATGATTATTCTATTCACGGGAAAAATGGCAGGGATTATATTTTAAATTTCGGGGGATATGACAAGAAAGATATAGAAAGATATGATAAGAACGGGAAAGAATTAAAACTTCCAAAAACGAAAGTTATTCAGAAAAATGCCCTTCATATTGACACACAGTATGAAGATGAAAATGGAATTTATAGAGATTTAGAACTGGAGGAAAATCTGCGAAATCGTAGTTATGCATATACTTTAGCGGATATTTTGAAATGCGTAAATGAAATTAGTGAAGAACAATATACAGAGATTCAGTTCATTAGTTGATGGAGGTAAATACTGTGAAAGAGAAATGGAAAAATACTTTATATGTAGTTGGCTTACTGGTGGCGCTTACCATAATATGGGCAAGTGCCTTTTTTGTTGGAAGAATGACAGTGCCAGAGAAAACTACGACGGAAAATTATAGATTAAATCTGAACACGGAAACAGGATGGAATCTTGCGAATGATTTTGTTGAGCAGATCGTTGACTGGAATACAGACGGCGAAGAGTTGGCAATCATGACGGAAGATGACTATGAACTTTACGCTTATAAGACGGAAGATATCTATTAATAGAAAGGGAAAGAATATATGGAAAAGGAAAAATTTTTGAATTATATTTGTGATTTTATGAAGAGCGGCGGATGGGAAGATTGCAATATAAAAGATCAAACTAGGGCTTTATTTACAAGCTATTGCTTGATTTTTGGGATTGATGCAGATACACATATTTGTGACATATCATTAAAAAGCATTTATGATGCAGGACGTTTGGAAGAGTTTGTAAATTATGAAGAGTATGAAAGATTTATGATTCAGTATATTGTGTAAGACGGAAAATTTTAAGAAAGGAAAGATATACCATGAGAGAAGAAATGAAAGAAATCCCTTTTAATGGCAGTACATTGCTAGGAATTAGAGACGAAAGTGGGCAGGTATGGCTTGCGGTAAGGAAAGCGTGTCTTGATATCGGATTGACAGAAGGACAAGCACAAAGACAAATAACAAATATTCAGCGTGAGGAACCCTTAAAATCCAACTGTTGCAAATTTGCAACAGTTCAAACAGAGGGGAAAAGAGAAGTTTCAAGAGAACAACTTTTCTTAAATGAAAAAGTTGTTACGTTGTGGCTTGCTAAAATTTCATTAACTCCGGCTGTTATGCGGAAAAATCCAGAAGCATATTAAAAGCTACTTAAATACCAGTTAAAAGCTGCTGATGTACTTCAAAGGCGTTCTATAAGACGGAAGAACAGAAAGATACGTTTAATTCTAACATGGGGCTAGAAGGGCAAATAGTAGGTATACAAGTACAGATCAACAGCATGGAAAACATGATGTGCGAACAGATGGAAAAATTAGAAAACGTCATAGACAGCATGACATTATCAACTAGGCAGCAACAAAAACTCTATCAGGCGGCGAAAGACAGGATTAATATTCTGTTAGGCGACGCACATTCAGTACATTATAAAGAAAATGCTAGAAGTTACTTCATTAACTTGTGGAATAATTTCAAAGAAAGATATTCTTGTGGTTCATATAAAGACTTAAATCCACGCTATTATCATGAAGCTTTTGCCTTTATATCGACATGGGAATATGTAAGACAGCATGAAGAAGTAATATGACGGAAATTATTATAATATGCCGTCAAGTAACAGAGATGCAGATCATCTAGTTTATTTTTTTTAAGAGAGGGGAGAATTACAATGAAAGGACATACAAAGAAACGTAGGACATGGCGGAAAATTTGGAGGAGAATTAAAGAAGAAATTATAGAAACTTTAATTGTTGTAGTTCTCCCAACGTTCTTTATCTTCGGCATGTTTTTTTATTGGCTGTGTTTCGGATATGAATGGATCTTTTAGATTTCTTGACTATGAACATAATCCACATTGTGATAAAGAAAATCTTTTCGTAGGTCAATTTCAAGTCTATTCTTTTGCTGGATAATGATATATACTAAAACATATTTAGCAGTAGGAGGATTTGGAATGGACAACAACGATAAACAAAAAACAGAGGAATTTACATCGGGTATTAGCAATCAGCGGAAAAGATTAAATTTTACGTTAGAATCTCAGCGCACAAAGCCATATAATATAGAAAAAATGACTGGCAAAAAATCTGAACAGAAAAACGATAAAGACGATAAAAGTGATAGAAAGAGGTGATTATTATAGGAGAAATGATTTTATTACTAGATAGTATCCCCAAAGTATTACAGTATTTTATACCGGGGTATTGGTCGTTATTTATATTTCGATATTTTTGTTCTAAAAGAATGTCTAATTATATGATGAATCTGATGTCATGTGTAGTGAGTTATATTTTAATGGCAATAATTACATTTATGAGAGTAAAAATAGGATTTCTGTTATTGATCCCAGACAATGCGTTAGTCAATTCTGCAATAGCAATATTTATGGGAACTGTTTTGTCTATCTGCATAGCACTGATAGTATCAAGAAAATGGTTTTCTAATGTAATGGTATATTGGTTCCATAAAACAACAAATGACGATATATGGCGTGAAGTAATCAACTGGAAGGACGGATCTAATTTAAAAATATATCTGAAAGATCAAGAGTATTATCTAATTGGACATCAGAAAAATATGGAAGAAAAAGGGGAAGAATCATGGATAGCTATATCCGCATTTGGGAAGTTTGATAAGAAAACCAATGAAAATTATAGAGAAGAACCTTCGTATTTGGACGATGAAAATGTTATTTATACTGTAAGGTTATCAGATATAGAACATATGGAGATATTTTAATAATGTAGAGATCATAAGCACGATACTATTTTAGTATGGTGCTTTTTTGGTGGGAAATTTGTTGATTGGATGTCCGGTACAAAAAATCCATAAGATAAAATTAACATACGGATGTCGGGGGTTTGGAACCCCCGAGATCAAATCAACATACATATGTCGGGGACAAAAAGTCCCTGACATAATTGACATACAGATGTCGGGATGTCGGGCATACCGAGATATAAAAAAAATATCATACAACGAAAGGAATGATTTTATGGAAAATTTAATTTCTATAGACGGAACTACTTTGACACGGAAATTTTACGATCGTCAAATTGTTCTGACTTTTAGTGATATTGACACATATCACAAAAGGGCAGACGGAATTGCAAAGAAGAACTTTTTAAGAAACAAAGAATACTTCAAAGAAAACATAGACTATTTCATTGTAAACAGGAAAGAATTGGGAGAGAAGATGACGGCTGTCTATGGATTTAATCCGAAAGCTCCGTCTGGAACACTCCTCACGAAGTCTGGTTATTTGATGATCGTAAAATCAATGAATGATCCGAAAGCATGGGAACAGCACAGGAAATTAGTAAATACCTATTTTCTTGCGGAACAACTAGTAGCTGAGAAACAACAGGAAGCCAACACATCGTTGGTTCTGTCAGATCAGACGGAAAATTTACCTGCTGAGGCACGGGAAATGTTTCAGGACTTCTTAAGGTCGCAAAATACGATGTTAGAGGAAGAATTCAAGCGGAATGAGATATTCCGTGATACGATGAAAAAATCATTTTCGATGATGGCAAAAGTGATTTTGAATCAGGGAGATATTCTCAATAAGATCATTCAATATCCAAGCAGTATAGTGGAGGTAAGACCGGAGAAAACGAAGAGATCTGGAACAGTAAAAGCTACGGAAAAGAATAAGGAACAGTGGCAGATACCTTATACAATTTCCCATTATGAACTGGAATATCGTGAATATCGTGATGATTTGGGAGACATCCTGAAAGAGATAGTTAAGCTTGATCATCATTACCGAGACGAAAAAGCAGTTTTGTCGGACGCTTACAAGAAATTAACGAAACAGTATGGATTATGCTACACACAATACCAGAAGGAGTTTTTTGAGGAAACAGGACGTAAAGCACGAAGTATGATGGAGTTGTTCTTTTGGATGGAACATAAGAACCCATCAATGAAGAATATTTTGCGGGCAAAATTAGAAACCCTGCTGGAAAATTCCAAGAAGTTAAAAGGTGAAAAGCATGAGAAAAAAATAAATACAAATGGAGTATCATTCCCTCCGGTGTCTTTGGAAGAATTAGAACGATTGGTAAAATATATCTGGGAATTCTATGGAAAAGGAAATACGACAGCTGTAGTATGGCATAAGTTCTTCCGCAGATTAGATAAGGATTATAAACTTGATTGGGAGGGGAGGCGAGACATTTACAGAAAAGTTAGAGGGATGAAACCTACTCGGATAGTATCTAAAGTGGAAATTTTACGGAACAATAAAGATATGGCAAGATGTGCCTATGACTATGCAAATATTAATATGGATCAAATCTTTCCAGAAGCGATTGATTACCTCAGACGTGAGAAAGGGATGGTGTAACATGTGTATGACGAAAAATTTAGGAAACTGGCAATTTCCAATGAATTAGGGCTGCTTCACGCAAAACAAAATGACGAAACATCTGGAACAGGCTGGCAAACTGGTCAGATGTAAGCAAAACATCAAGAAAGGATACATAAACCATGATAGAGCTAATTAATAAATTTGTATTGGAAGGATCTTTAGATCCTTATTGTGTATTCCGTGTGAATGGGAATGCAACGGTAACAACAGAAGCGGAGTATAAGCAAATTTGGGGCAAATACAACCGGAAGAAATGGGAGACAAAACCTAATAATGACTCTCGTGTTGTGTAAAAAATGTGTATAACACTATTGACTATACACATTTTTTGTGTATAATTAAGGGTAACTGGAGGTGATTCATGAGGTTATGAAAAGAAAAGATCTAGTAAAAAAGCTAGAAAATGGAGGATTTCAGTTTGAAAGACATGGAGGTGGGCATGATATCTATGTGAGAGGAAAAGAACGAGAATGTATTCCTCGTCACACAGAGATAAATGAGATATTAGCAAAAACTATTTTGAAGAGAAGGGGATTATTATAATCCCCGATCCATACATATAAATAAATTCATTGATAGTATGTAAAAAAGAATGGAGGAGATATTTTGAAAGCAGTATATCCTGTTTTATTTACAAAAGTCGAATCGAGTATCTTAGTAGAAGTTCCTGATTTAAATATTACAACAGAAGGCAAAGATATGAATGATGCGATTGAAATGGCACGAGATGCTATTGAATTAGTGTGTGTTTCTATGGAAGATTCAAATGAAGAAATACAAAACCCATCCGACTCATTAGATGTTGAAAAGGGAGAGTTTTCTAATGAAGGAGTGACCGTTTTATCTTATGTAGATATTGATTCCGATGAGTATAGAAGGAAAATTGATACAAAAGTTGTTAGAAAAAATGTTTCTCTGCCAAGTTGGTTAAATTATGAGGCAGATAAAGCCGGTATTAATGTTTCAAGAGTTTTACAAGATGCACTAATGGAAAAATTAGGGGTATCTCATAAATTGTAATTATAATGTGTTCCATGCAATTATTGAAGTAGTATTTGTTTAAAGAGGTGAAATGTATGCCGTTTGTGAAATTGGATGTAGAAAAAGAAATTGATAAGAGAAGATAAGAAAATGAATCTTTTCGCAAAGCATGGGATGATAGCAGGGAAGAATATCAATTAATTGGTACTATGATCAGTTTGAAAAGATCACTCAATCACAGATTGCATCAATGACAGGCAATAAACAATAGGTTATTTCGCGAATTGAGAAGAAAACACAAAGACTATCGTTGAGGGCGTTTTGTCGAATGTAAGATGCTCTTGGGTATGAATTAAAAATTGTAAGAAAGCACAAGAATCAAATTGAACAATGTCTACCGCAATCCTACAGGTTTTAGACAATGGGTGGTTTACGAGATAGAAAGAGGTGATAATGATGTTTAAAATAAGTCCCTATCGGCCAGGAGCTGGGTTAATGCCACAATATTTAGCTGGGCGTGATGAAGATATAGAGAATGTAAAAAAAATGTTTGTTGCGTTGACAGCAAATATTCCAACGCAATCAATTATTTTTAGCGGATTACGTGGAGTAGGAAAGACCGTATTGATTAACAAATTACAAGAAATTGCTGAAGAGGAAGATATTTTTTGTAGGCATATTGAAGTGGAAGAGAGAAATAATTTTATTTCGCAGATCGCTACATGTGCACAAGCTTTTTTAAGAAAAGTAAGTACGATGGAAAAAATCCATCGATTATTACAAAAACCGTTAGACGCAATCAAATCTTTGGTAATTTCATATAATCCAGAAGATTATACATTTTCATTGTCTGTGCAAGAAAGGGAGTTGTATCAGTCAACGAGTTTAATCCAAAGTTTAACGGATGTATTTACATCTATTGGAGAGGTAGCATATAAATCAGAGACTCCGATTTGTTTTTTTATCGATGAGATACAGTATATGAAACAGGAAGAGCTAGGATCGCTAATTGCAGCCTTACATCGTGCCAATCAATTAGGATATCCAATTATGGTTGTTGGAGCAGGACTTCCGAAAATTTATAAAATGTTGTCAGAGGAAAAATCTTATTCTGAAAGGCTTTTTATATATAAAGAAATTGATTCACTAACTGCCGAACAATCAGAAAAGGCTATTGAAGAACCAGTTAAAAAATTTGGAATTTCTTACACTAAAGATGCTGTAGAGAAAATTATAGCATTTACAAAAGGATATCCTTTTTTTATCCAACAGCTATGTCATATTGTATATCAAAACACCGACAAAACACTAATAGAATGTTTAGATGTGGAAAAATCCATTCCGGACTTCTACAATAATCTTGATACCGGATTTTTCAAAGTAAGGTATGAGAGATGTTCTGATAGAGACAAGAAGTTTATTTTTTCGATGGTACGATGTGGTGAATTGCCGTGTACTATTTCTAATATTGCAAAGCAGTTGAAAAAAACGGTACAAATGGTTTCACCAACAAGAGCGCAATTAATCAGTAAAGGAATTATTTATCCTGTCCGATATTCAGAACTTGATTTCACAGTACCAGAATTTAGTGGATTCGTTCAAAGACTTGACGAATATCAGCAATGGTGTCAAGAAACAAGTAAATAATAATATAAATTAGCACTGTACTAATAAGTATGGTGCTTTTTCTGTGGAAAATTTAAGGAGAAAGTCATGGAACAGAAAAGCTATTGGTTATCAGAAAAATATATCCGAATACTTATCGGAGCAGCTGCGTGTGAAGCAATCGATGATTTTGGTGTTGAAGACGAGTGGTCGGATTACATGACATTCGCATCAATGATCACCTCCAAGATTTTAAAACATTTAGAAGGGAAGGAGCAAATTAATCTGCAAATCATCGAAATCTCAAAAAGAGCAGAAGATACACTGCACGAATTATTAGACAAAGAAAGGAAGGATGATGAAAATGTATAAAATAAATGTACACTTAAAAGGCCAAAATGGAAGATTTATTTTGCCGGACAGCTTCAAATATTGTACCGGAGAAACGCCAAATGAATTCTTTGCATGGCGTGAAGATGACGATATCGTTGTTGAGACAACGATTAGTGACGGAAAATTGCTTCAGCGAAAGATTGAGGAATGGGAGAAGAGCAATCCGGAAAAGCTGATTGTATATTCAGTTTATTATGATGATGCTGATGGAGAATCCTTTATTAAAACGTTTTGGAGTAGAGAAAAGGCAAGACATTTTATGGTCAATGATGCAATGGCTGTTCTGGCTATCTTCAGAGAGTCCGGAGCCGAAGTGAAATATACTGTTAACAATGAAATGATAACGATTAAAGATACAAAAGACAATGAGTGCTATTATTCCTGGTTGATCTATGAAAATGAGATACAGTAAGCAAGACGGGCTAGGTTTAATCTAGGATGTCATCACGGTAAGGAAGGAGATTTACATATGGAAAAAATTTTAGGTGAATATTTTGACATGCCGAAAAATGAGATGCAGCTTTTTGAGAATGCAGAATTCGGGAAGATCCGGACATTGGTTCTGAATAGGGAGCCGTGGTTTGTGGGGAAAGACGTGGCCGAAAAGTTAGGATATGAAAATCAAAATAGAGATATTCAGCGCCATGTGGACGAGGAAGATCGAATTATGCTTAATGCAGAAACTCAATACCAAAACGGTACTGAGTTTGATTATAAGATTTTAGGGCAACGTGGTGGATGGATTATCAATGAATCCGGTCTGTATGCTTTAATCTTCGGAAGCAAACTTGAATCAGCAAAGCGGTTCAAGCATTGGGTAACAAGCGAAGTTCTTCCGGCGATTCGCAAAACAGGCACTTATAATCTAACGCCGCAGAACCACATGGAGCTAATGTTCCAAGATATGAAAATGGAATGGAAACTGGTATATGCACAGATCAACAATCTGTCTGATGTGGTAGAGAAACAGAACAAGCAGTTCACGCAGGTTGTAGATAATATGACGTTGACTACAGTACAACAGCGAAAAATTTACTCGGCCGGAAAAGACCGTATCAGTGAACTGTTGGGCGGTGCGCATAGTGCAGAGTATAAGAAACAGTCTCGGAAGTATTTTGTTAATATGTGGAATTGCGTTAAGGAAAAATTTAACTGCGGAAGCTCCTATAAGGATTTAAACCCGAAGGATTTCCAAAAAGCAATTCGATATATCAAAAAGTGGACATTCAAAGAGTAAAAGTAGACATTCAAAAATCGGAAGGAGACATTGATTATGATGAAACCAGAAATGAATGTTGGATATTTAAAGGAATTAATCAAAGACTTGCAGAATGATATGCCAGTGTTTGTAGCTTGTCAGGGATATTGCAATTATGATTTTATAAAACAAAAACCGTTGGAAGATACAGATACATTTGCGATTGTATGTGATGGAAAATTGATTATTTCCGATCCTTATGCAGTAGAAGGAATGGAGGAATAAGATTATGAAGAGTGAAAATTTTTTGTATGAAGATGTAATTCATATTACAATGAAATATATGGAACTTTTGCAGGAAAACAAAGTACTTTCTCCGGCCGAGCTAGGAGATTCCAGGGAATTAATAAGTCAGATCGTGGCAATTGCTAAAGAATTTGAAGAAATGTTTCCGGAAGAAACATGGATTGCCGAAGGCAATGAATGCTCACTGGATTATGATGTGGAAATTGATAAATATGCCATTAAAAGATTACTGGAATTATTCAGTCGTTATAGAGAACTTCCAGAAGATGACTATATGATTGATAAATCGCATATTGTTTTACCGAAAACATTTTATAACTTGTTGGTTGACACAATGATAGAGTCTAATGTGAATACAGAGCAAGGACATCAAGTATTGAGAGAAGCTATGAAAATTAAGAAAGCAATGCAAGAAGATAGAGTTTCTTTGTCAGATTAGTTCACAAAAGTTTTGGAGGTGTGGTATAATGAAAAAAATATGAAGAGGGTGAATAGAATGTTTAAAGGTTTATTTAAGACGCAAAGGATCATGAAGAATATCGATAAGAATATCAATCAGAGCGCATATGAAAATGCAAAAAAAATGAAAGCGCAGTATCAGAAAGAACTTGCAACAGAAACAGACCCTGAGAGGCGGGAAAGTTTACGGAGATGCATAGTAGAAGCAGAGTTGCGGATGAAACACACAAAATAATATTGATGATGTTAAAGTAGAAGCATTTGCGGAGGCAAGTGCTTTTTTTATACATATTAAATTAAAGAAAGCATATAGTAATAAAATGGGATAGGTGATGGGTATGAGTAAACAGTATAAGAAAGAATATTATCAAGAGGTAAACCGGAAGTTTGAGAAAAAAATAGCCACATTTCCGGCGTTCATGAAAGCATATTTTTCACTTTTCAAAAGTGCCCTTACAAAGAAAAATTATTTATCATACTTAACTCATATGCTGAACTGGATGATTGATAATGGAGTTTTAGCGACAAAAAGCATAGAAAAATTGAATCCAGGAGATTTAAAGGACATCAAATCATTTAATATGGTAGAGTACTTGAATTATTTACTAGAAATGGGACAATCTGTGGGATCAGTAAACTATAAGATTGATGTATTTAGTAGTTTTTGGAGTTTTTTAGTAGACAATGAATGGGTCGATAAGAATATTTTAAAAACGGCTACGATTCGCAGAAACAGGAACTTTATACCGGAAAAAACAATTAATCATAATCAAATCAAGATGCCGGAGAAGGCGGATATGGATCGGATCAGAGAAAATATCAAAGAAATCCATACAGATCAAGATTTGAGGAATGCGACGATTATTCATATCTTAGCACAATGCGGGCTTCGAAGAGGAGAACTGATTGCTTTAGATGTATCTGATATTAATATAGAACATCAGAGAATTACTGTGATCAGTAAAGGGAAAATGGAAGCGCAAGATGTTGTACCAATTCCAGATAATCTTATGGGGTTGATCAGTGAATATCTTGAAATGCGTAAGAAAAAAAAAGTAAATACAAATGCATTATTTTTGTCTAATCGAAACGGGAGGTTAAAAGAAACAGCTCTGCGTTATCTATGCAATAAGGCATCAAATAATACGGTTACTCCTCACATGTTACGGCATTGGTGTGGAACAAAAATGTATGAGGAGAAAAGGGATTTAGTCGAAGTGCGAAATGTTTTGAGACATTCAGATATTAAAACTACAGCAAATTATTACATACATAAAAAAGATATATGTTGACTAAAATAGAATAAAAGAATTGATTATAAGACAAAAAAGTCAAAATGTGTTGACGTAAAATAGATCAAGTGATATATTGAAATCAGAAAGAAAGGAGGCCTAAAATGGAAGCGATTACAAAAGAAAAAGATGTTTTATTCAGAACTTATTATTATAAGAAGCAATGCACAGCACAGACGGAAATCCATATTTTTGATGTGTACATGGCAGACCTTCCAGAATTGACCGATGATAGAGATAAGCATATCCAGCAATATCGAAGACCATGCGTAGTGATCTCCAATGATAAATGCAATTCATCCAGTCCTAATGTGAGTATTATCCCGATTACCAGTCAAACAAAGAAAGTACTCCCTACTCATGTAACTCTCAATCCAAAATGGTCTCAGCAATATGGTATCCGGGATGAATCGGGTTTATATAAACCGAGCATTTTATTGGTAGAAGCAGAAACTTCTATTAGTAAAGAAAGATTAGTTTGGAAAATGGGGCATATTTCTAGCGCCTATTTGATTCGTGCAATCTATCAAGCGCAAGATATTCATCATGGAAGACTACCGGTGTGAAAGTGGAGGTAGAGCAATGTATCATCAAAGCCGAAAACAAAGATATTTCAAAGATCGACAGGTGGATCAAAATACTAGAGTTAAGCAGCTATTTGAAAGATTGGGGCAATATGAAGATAAATTCGGGAAAGATCTGTGCGAAATGGATCTAAATGAGCTATTGTATATAATGAAAAATTATTCATTTAGTACTGAGCTGTATATGAGGTCACATATTAGCGATTATAATAAGTGGTGTTTGGATCATCATTATACAAGTATCAATTATGCTGATCCCAAAATTCTGACAAGAAATATTTTGAAAGAAATCAATGAGATTGCTTTGTCAGATGTATATCTCTCGATTGAAGAAGCAAAACGGTGTAGGGAAATTTTAATTACAACAAGATCGAGAGAAATATTGATGCCTGTATTTATGGCTGTATATGAGGGGATAGCAAGGAACAATTTTGATGATTTGATTTACCTAAGACGACAGGATATTGATTTGGAACAGTGTGTTGTGCATACTCATAGAGGGAAAGATGTAGTAGTATCAAGAATGTTAATTGGATTACTATTACAATGCGAACAAGCAAAGAGTGAAAAAGTGGGGAAGTATAGCGAAAAAAAATATATAGATTCATTATTTGAGGATAGTATTTTTAAGCTTACTAAAGAATATCGGGCTGAAAATAAGTTGTCGGTTCTAAAAAGACGTTTAAGACTTTATATGGGAAAAATTTCAGAATATACAGGAATTCATCTTACTATTTCAGAATTATCCAATAGCGGAATTTTTAATTATGTATATGAGCAGGGGATGATCCGATATGGGATAAACTTTATGCATGAGGTTAAAATGGAAAAAATCCCAGATTTTTCCCAGAGAGTATATGATTCGTTACTGGAAGAAAAAGGTATTGATTACGGAGTATATCAATATAGGTTGTCTAACAGATTTATCGATCTTATGTAAAAAAACGAACATATGTTCATAAAACCATTGACAAGCGAACATGTGTTTGGTATACTGAGACCACAGTTAAGGGAGGGTACAAAATGAGAAATCAAATTTCAATGTGGAAGTTTTTAAAGATTTATATGGTGTATTGGAATAAAGAAAGATATTTCTATCGCATCAAAGAGGGTGATCCTCCAGAAGAAGTCGGAGATGGTGAAATTTTCCGAGCATTGACGAATTCTGGAAGAGTCATTACATATAATACAAAGCGGATCAAAAGAAACGTATCAATTAGAATTGACGTAGATGATCTGATTTATATCTGTAGTTTTACAGATACGAAAAAAGCAGCCCCTCAACGGACTGGCAATCCTCCGGGCTGCTTACGCAAAACATCAATTAAGAGACACTCAAACGCATAAGAGCGAATGATGTAAGTTAATTGACCACGGTACTGACGTGTACCGCATCTACATATTAGCATATTTAGCGATACATGTCAAAATAAAATCCCAATTTTATAAAAAAATATTGCGCGAAAATTAGATTTACATACACAAATTATCAGTATGTTTATTTGTGTACTCTAAATTATGGATCATTGGATCAATAGTGAGAGCAATCGGCTCATAACTGATCGGTTCCGGGTTCGAGTCCCGGAAGATCATTGGAAGGAAGGTGATGTAAATTGGACTACATTATTACAAACCGGAAAGAAGCAATCCGATTGGATTCTGCGGGCAGACCGTGTACATGCAACCATAAAGCAGCGCAAAGATTTCCGGAAGAAAAGGCTCGACATATTAAAGCGCATCTACCGAAAACACTGCAACGATTCCACTTTCAAGTAGAACGGGTAGGAGAAGAATATACAGATGTGCCGGATGTAGATTCGCAAATGGTGAATGTCCCCGGTGAATCGAAAGTCATTATGAATACATACAGAGCAGGAATTCCCTCATGTGTGCAAACATGGGTGAACAAAGTGAAAAGTTTTAATGGACTAGCGAAAGAAGCAGAACAGAGAAAGGAATTCCTAAACGTAAAATTATCGGATACCGATAAGAAAATAGAGAACGTAAAGCATGAAATAGAATTCTCGCAAAATTTGAATGTCTGTGACGGTTATAGTGAGTACAAGAAAATGAGAGAGTTGTTGAGAAAAAGGCGGGAGATAAAAGATGAATTATTTATTGTGACGCTAATTCTCTCTAGTAATCTCTCGGCAGTATCGCAGAATCAGATAGAAAAATCAGCCGATAGACTGGCTAATCGTAAATATACATATAGGTAAGGAAAAAACAACATGGAGATAGCAAGAAAGCAAAAGAGTATTTGATGCTTGCGGATCTTATGGAATACAGGTTTTTGGAAAGTGAGTAAGGTAGTCAATATGACAGAAATGCAGGAATCAAGCTGATAGAGGATACAAAAACAAAGATAGTAAATGAGCTTGTGGGAAAGGAGAAAGATTAATGGACAATTTAACACTTGCTATAGAGATCTTGACA